>Ga0302197_10000744_pt1 | contig 32652 bp, 25 predicted proteins | sample II_Bog_N2_1_FD_193526 | JGI IMG/M metagenome (GOLD analysis project Ga0302197, IMG submission 193526) | Peat permafrost microbial communities from Stordalen Mire near Abisko, Sweden - II_Bog_N2_1 | ecosystem: Environmental > Terrestrial > Soil > Wetlands > Peat | place: Sweden: Abisko... | reverse complement strand
TTTACAGCCTGCGGAAAAAGTCCGATGAGACGTAGATGTGCGAAGGGGCACGAGTTTACAGCCTGCGGAAAAAGTCCGATGAGACGTAGATGTGCGAAGGGGCACGAGTTTACTCGTGCCATAAGCTGTTTGAAATGAGAGAACGGGCTTTATAGCGGTTTCAGGATTGCCGTACCCAAAGGGAATACACTCAAGTCGACGCGACCCCAAGGAGCGGCGACCTCGCAGTAGTGCAGATAGGGTATACCTATCCTGAAACCGCTCTAGCCCGCGCACCATCTCCCTCGAATTCAACCCGGAACCATGCCTTTTTCCGCGGCCTGTTCAGCCCCTGAGAGATGCTCTTCGCCGGTCGGGCAGCATTGATGCAATCAGCTTTGGAACCTGCATGAGCCACCCGCCCCCGGTGGTAGGACAAATGAACTTCGATCCGAAAGCGTGCTCTAGCGCATCGCTGACCAGATGGCCAAATTCACTCCCACCATCACCACCGCCGCGCCGGGAATCAGCAACAGGGCTTTCTTCAAGCGCAGCGGATCGCCGCCCGCAATCGCGCCAATCAAGCGCGAACTCACTGCCAGCCCCGCCCATCCACACGTGATCACAAAGCCGATCGCTGTCCCGCTCATGCGCGGAAAGGCGTTGCCAACCATCGCCAGGGTAGTTGGGAATACAGGAGCCATCGACAGCCCGGCCATAAACACCAACGCAGCCGCAACCGCCGGCTTGCTTGTCTTCAGCATCAGGAATGTCGTCACTGCCATCGCCACTGAAGCCGCCAGCGTGACCGTCACCGCCGGCACGTGGATGAGAATTGGAGACACGCCAACGCGGCCGACGAGCAGCCCGAGAGCAAACCCGAGCGAGAGGATATTGAGCGCCCGCGACTCCGGAATGCCCTGTGCAATCAGGTGCCGCGGCAGCCAGTTCCAAACGCCCACCTCGCACGATACGTAAAGGAACAGCAGGAATCCAAGCAAAAACAGCTGGGGCCGCCCAAGCACCGACCCTGCATCGGCCAGAACAAAGCCCGTTCCGCCTGAAACGGCGGGCATTTTCGTAACCGCCTGGATCATCAGCGCAACCACTGTAAGCGACGCGACCGTATAGCACAGGCGAACCCAGTTCTTCTTGAAAACATTCGCTGAGATGAACGGCGTGGCCAATCCGCCCAGGCCGAAGAAGAGATTCACCAGGTTCAGCGCCGTAGCGCGATGCGCCTCGCTTACGCCGCTCACCAGCGCATTGGCGCCAGTGACCACAATGCCCCCGCCCACCCCGAGCAGAAAGAGAAGCAGCACAATGCCCCGGAACCCTTTCGATCGCGGCAGCCAAAAGAGAGCAATCACAATAAACAGCAGGCCGAGAATCAAGCCCGCCTTATCGCCCTCTGTGTCCAGCAGCGGGCCCACGCCAACCGACGCAATCATCAGCCCCAGCGCCTGGCTGAATGCGATCGTCCCGTTCTGTGTGGGTGTGAGATGGAAGCGATCGGACAGGTCAGGCAAAATGGTGCCCAGCATCGCGGCAATCATTCCATAGACAAAGATGGCGAGGATGGCGGCAAAAATCAACACGCGGTGTGGTTCCCTTCAATGAACAGATTCACCAGGCTGGCCCGGCCATTGTAGCGCCCTGCGCTATCGCCAGACCAACCCAGCCAATACCGGATCTTCGCGCAGCCCTCGCGCCGCTCCAGTAGACTGGTAGGGCAATGACACCTGCGCGCAGATGGGGACAATCGGGATTGCCGTCAGCCTTGGGATTACGGCTCACCTCCGGGCTCGCCCTCGCGCTTGTCCTCTCCGGTTGCGGTACGCCTGGAGCGCCGCTTGCGCCCTCGCTCAACCTGCCTGACACGGTCAACGATCTGGCTGCCACTCGCACTGGTGACCGCGTGACCCTCACCTGGAAGATGCCCCGCAAGAACACTGACAAGCTTCTGCTCAAAAGCGACATTCCGGTCCGAGTCTGCCGCAAACAGTCCAGCGGCCCCTGCGTTGCCGTTCCCGGCAATCTGCTTCTCGCCCCCAACGCCGCGGGTGCCTTCACTGAGACGCTGCCGCCCGATCTGTCCGCAGGCTCTCCCCGTTCTCTCACCTACTGTGTTGAACTGCTCAATCGCAACGGCCGTTCCGCCGGCGTCTCCAACGCCGCGGTAGTCCTCGCCGGCGAAGCCCCGCTGCCCGTCGATAACCTCACCGCAACCGTGATCAAAACCGGCGTAGTCCTTCGCTGGACCCCGGCCGGCCAGGAGCAGTCGCTCGGCGCCGTTCGCCTGCACCGCACCCTGCTCACTCCATCCGCCGCCAAGCCCAAATCTGAACCCGGCGTGATGGCTCCAGTTCCCGAGCCCATCGAGCAGAGTCTGCTTGTCGAGCCCTCTCCCGACCCCGCCCAATCCAACCGCGCCCTCGACAAAGCCATCCGCTTCGGCGAGACCTATGAGTACCGCGCCCAGCGCGTCGCTCGCGTCCCCGTCGACGGCAAGACCCTTGAACTGGCCGGCGCGCTCTCCGCCCCCATCCGCGTCGAGGCGCTCGACATCTTCCCGCCCACCGTCCCCGTCGGACTCGCCGCCGTCGCCACCCTCGGCCAGGCTGCAACCGAAACCGCCATCGACCTCAGTTGGCAGCCTGTCACCGACTCCAAGCTCGCCGGCTACGCAGTCTATCGCCACGAAGCCGACACTCCCTGGCAGCGCATCTCGCCCGCCCAGCCTATCGTCCCCCCCGGCTTCCACGACACGCGAGTCGAGTCCGGCCACACCTACCGCTATGCCGTCACGGCCATCGACCAGGCCGGCCATGAAAGCGCACGCTCCGCCGAAACCGAAGAGACCGTCCCCAACCCCTGACGGCTACGAGGAAACCACCCATGAAATACTGCCGCTTCTTGCTCGACAACCAACCCTTCTACGGCGCCGTCGAAGACCGCGGCGGCGAACTCTGGATCGCCGACCTCACCGCCGCGCCCGACGAAGACCACGCCTTCCGCCGGATTCACGCCCGCTCCAACTCCATCAGCTTCAGCTTCGAGCCCATGCCCCTCAGCGCCGCCCAGCTTCTCCCGCCCGTCACCCCCACCAAGATCGTCTGCGTCGGCCGCAACTACCGCGACCACGCCAAGGAACTTGGCAATGAAGTTCCCGCCGAGCCGCTGCTCTTCTTCAAGCCGCCCTCCTCTTTGCTCGCCCCCGGCGGCACAGTCCGCATGCCCGCCGTCTCCTCGCGCGTTGATTTCGAAGGCGAACTGGCGCTGGTCATCGGCAGCCGCATCACCAAGTTCCCCCCAGGCGCAGACTGGCGCTCTCTCATCCGCGGCTACACCCTGGCCAACGACGTCACCGCCCGCGATCTGCAAAAAAAAGACGGCCAGTGGACTCGCGCCAAGGGTTTTGACACCTTCTGCCCCGTCGGCCCCATCGTCAGCGACGAAGTCGATCCCGCAGCCGGCCTCACCATCGAAACCCGCGTCAATGGCGAGTTGCGCCAGCACGGCTCAACTCTCGACTTCATCTTCGGCATTCCCGAGTTGCTCACCTACATCACCGCCGCCATCACCCTCGAACCCGGCGACCTGCTGCTCACCGGAACCCCCGCCGGCGTAGGCCCGCTCAGCGCAGGCGACAAAGTCGAAATCTCCATCCCCGGCCTCGGCATACTCTCCAACACCTTCCACCCCGAATAGGGAGCGGAGTATCCTACCCGTCTTCCGCGGCAAATTCACGGAACCTCGAAACTCCATCCCCGCCGAATGCATCCAAGTAGCGATACACTAGGGTCGAACGCGCTCACGCCCCAGGGGCCCGTCCCTGGCGCGAAGCGCCCGTCCCCAGGAGGAAATCATGCCGCAGAATCTGCTTGCCCAGTTGCGCAATTTCACCACCGTCGTAGCCGACACCGGCGACATCGAAGCGATTGGAAAGTTTCGCCCCCAGGACTCGACCACCAACCCCTCGCTCATCACCGCCGCGGCGCAACTGCCCCAATACCAGCCCATCGTCGACGGCGTGCTCAAAGATGCCCGCAAGGAACTGGGCGACAGCGCGACCGATCAGGCCGTGGCCACCCTCGCCTTCCAGCGCCTGGCCATCGCCTTCGGCAAGAAAATCCTGGCCATCGTTCCCGGCCGCGTCTCCACTGAAGTCGACGCCCGCCTATCCTACGACACCGACGCCACCATCGCGCAGGCCCACAAGATCATCGCCGAATACGACCACGCCGGCATCGGCCGCGAGCGCATCCTCATCAAGATCGCCTCCACCTGGGAGGGCATCCGCGCCGCCGAAGTCCTTGAGACGGAAGGCATCCACTGCAACCTCACGCTGCTATTCGGCCTGCATCAAGCCGTCGCCGCGGCCGAGGCTGGCGCAACCCTCGTCTCGCCCTTCGTCGGCCGCATCCTCGACTGGTACAAGAAAGACACCGGCAAGGACTACCAGGGCGCCGACGACCCCGGCGTGCAATCCGTCACCAAGGTCTACAACTACTACAAGAAGTTCGGCTACAAAACCCAGGTCATGGGCGCCAGCTTCCGAAACATCGGCGAGATAAAAGAACTGGCCGGCTGCGACCTGCTCACCATCTCCCCTCAACTTCTCGCCGAACTCGAGGCAACTGAAGCCGACCTGCCGCGCAAGCTCGACCCCGAAACCGCCAAGACTCTGGTCATCGTAAAGATCGACGTCGACAAGGCTACCTTCGACGCCATGCACGCCGCCGACCGCATGGCCACCGACAAGCTGAAGGAAGGCATCGAAGGATTCTCAGCCGCCCTCGTAAAACTCGAAACCCTGCTGGCCAAGCGCCTCGCCGAGATCGAGTCCCGCGCCACCGCCAGCGTCTGACCACCGCGCCTCGCTCCACAACAAGGGCAGCCCCCACGGCTGCCCTCAGATTGCTAAACAACTCCAACTTGACGTAGATGTGCGAAAGCGCACGACTTCCCGGGGTCCCCGGCGACAGGTCTTCGTCGCTGGGGTGGCTTCAGTCGTGCCATAAACTACTCAAATGAGAGAAGGGGCTTTACAGCTTGCGGAAAAACTCCGATTTCACGTAGATGTGCGAAGGGGCACGACTTCAGTCGTGCCATAAACTATTCAAAATGAGAGAAGGGGCTTTACAGCTTGCGGAAAAACTCCAACTTGACGTAGATGTGAGAAGGGGCACGACTTCAGTCGTGCCATAAACTACTCAAATGAGAGAAGGGGCTTTACAGCTTGCGGAAAAACTCCAACTTGACGTAGATGTGCGAAGGGGCACGACTTCAGTCGTGCCATAAACTACTCAAATGAGAGAAGGGGCTTTACAGCTTGCTGAAAAACTCCGATTTCACGTAGATGTGCGAAGGGGCACGACTTCAGTCGTGCCATAAACTATTCAAAATGAGAGAAGGGGCTTTACAGCTTGCGGAAAAACTCCAACTTGACGTAGATGTGCGAAGGGGCACGACTTCAGTCGTGCCATAAACTATTCAAAATGAGAGAAGGGGCTTTAGCCCCTGAGGAATGCTCTTCGACAACCCCAAGCGCCCGGTGCCCCATCCATTCCGCGTCTTTCTGCGGAATGGGTTGGAAAGCTCGAACCCCCTGCGAGCGTCTGCCGCACCGCAGGTGCTTGCAATCAATCCATCCCTCTGCTAACAAACTTGATCCCACCCCTTGCCATTCGCAACTTATCCGCTAAGCTCAGTGTTACAGAGACATAAACAGGCAGTGGCTGGATTCCCCGGCTGCACTCCGAGAGCCCCCGGCCATCGCCCAAAGCAGGTGGCTGCGCGTGTGGCCATGGGAGGTGTGTATGCAGGCTCCGAACAATCCAGCCCCGATTCCTTCAGCCCAGCCTCATCCACTTGAACCCTTCTTTCACCAGATGGTCCGCAACAGCTACGAGGGCAAGCTCGGACTCCACGATCCCGACGTCACCAACTATGTGGCGCATCTGCTCTGCGAATTCTCTGAGGCCGACAAGCTCTACAAAGTGCGCGACGAGGTAGGCCGCCCCATCGAAGAGCTCACTGACATGATGTTCGCCGCCGATCCGGTCCACGGCTCCGCGCCCAACTTCGACGCCGAACGCGCCCTCCGCAAGCACATCGGCGACTACGCCCTGTTCACCGCCGGCATGTATCCTGAGGCCTCCGGTTCCGCGCGCCGCCATCGCCGCCATCAACCCAGCCTCGGCGAACTCATCCAGGCCGGCAAGCAAAGCTACTTCATCGTCAGCCAGTTCAACCTCTTTGAATACGAGCAGGAAGCCCCGCTCTTCGCCCGCCTCTCCGACGGCTTCGAGCGCTGCATCCTCGGTCTCACTTTGGTCCGCGAAGAGATGGGCCCGCGCAAGCCCCTCATGCTTCCCCCGCACGTGAACTAATTATGCCGACTGGTCGTTTTGCGCAGCTCTGCACTTCGACCGGAGCGGGTTCACGATCCACCAACGTGTCCGGCTTGGGACGCGCTTTGTAACAGTCGCCCACCGGCTTCGCCGACCCACAGGTAATGAAACTGTGCCCCATCGGGGTACCCTCTGGGTCGGAGCGGCCCTTTGCTCGATGAGTGGGTCGGGCATACTGTTCTGCGGCGATCCTTTTTTGTTCAACCTACAGTCTTGTTTCTTTCTAGGGCATGACTTTACAGCTTGCGGAAAAACTCCACCTTGACGTAGATGTGCGAAGGGGCACGACTTCAGTCGTGCCATAAGTTGTTTAAAATGAGAGAATGGGGCTTTAGCCCCTGCGCCGCTGCAGTCGAATTCAACCCCGAATGAGCCTTTTTCCGCAGCCTGTTTAGTCGTGCCGAAAAGGCCCGGCAATTCAATTGAAACCTAAACGCGGACCGCAAGGTCCGCGTTTGTAGTTTTGCGTACGGCACATTGAAACCAATGTCTCGCTTTCGCAACAAGAACCGTCATTCGAAGCTCGTTGCCCCAGGTCCCCGCACTTGGACCTCGGATGATCCACCCTTCAATCCAAAACCTTATGCAACTCCTCCCTCGTGCCGGTAGTCTAATCGGCGAGGAGATTCCATGAGCGAATTCGTAACACTGCATGCAGCCGACGGGCACGATCTCAGCGCCTATGTAGCGCGGCCCGAAGACGAACCGATCGCAGCCCTCGTTGTTGTACAGGAAGTCTTCGGCGTCAACGCCCACATCCGCTCGGTGGCCGACGGCTATGCGAAAGACGGCTTCCTGGCCATTGCTCCCGCCCTCTTCGATCGCATTGAGCGTGGCGTCGAACTAGCCTATGACGGCCCCGACATGCAAAAGGCGATGAGCTTCATTCCCAAGCTCGATATGGACAAGGCCGTTGCGGATGTCGCCGCAGCCGTCGACTTCGCCGCAAAGGCAACCGGCAAAAAGGTCGGCGTCATCGGCTACTGCTGGGGCGGCACGCTCGCCTGGATCGCCGCCTGCCGTCTCCCCGTCGCCGCGGCCGTCGGCTACTACGGTGGCCGCATCGGCAACTATGCCGGTGAAACTCCCGCCGCGCCGGTCATGCTCCACTTCGGCAAGCAGGACACGCACATCCCCGCCGAAGAAGTCGAGAAGGTCCAGGCCGCTCACCCCGCCGTTGAAGTCTATTGGTACGACGCCGGACACGGCTTCAACTGCGACGCACGCGCCAGCTTCAACCCCGCCGCCTCCAAACAAGCCCGCGAACGCTCCCTGGCCTTCCTGAAGAAAAACCTCGGCTGATGACGTGCCGATTTATCCATGTATGAAGCTGTCATCCTGAGCGAGCGAAGCGAGTCGAAGGACCTGCGGCTGCCCTTCGGGTTCGCAGGTCTCGCTTCTTGAGACCTGCGAAAACTGACCCCTGACAACTGATCCCTGCCCCCTGTCGATCACTCCGACCACACCCCCAGCACATTCCCCGCGCCATCGGAAAAGTGAAACCGCCTCCCGCCCGGAAACTCGAAAGTCGGCACCACCACCCCGCCGCCCTCCATCCTCACCGCAATCTCCGTCGCCGCCAGGTCAGACGAATAGAGCACCACCAGCGGCCCAAACTTCCCCAACTCCTGCTGCGCATCGCGTTTCGCGAACCCTCCATCAATCCCCGCCCCCTGGAAGCTGGCGTAGTCCGGCCCCCAGTCCACAAAACTCCAGCCGAAGATGGTCGAGTAGAACCGCTTTGTCTGCTCAATGTCCGTGGTGGTGAATTCGATGTAGCTGATCTTGTGGTGATTTCCCGCATTGCTCATGGCTTATCTCCTTTGTGTTGAGATGCAAATGGAGTCGAAGGAGAGGTGCGCGCGGATTCCGGAATCGGATTTGGAAGCGCAGGCACACCCATCCCAGGTGCTCTGAATACGCCTCCATCCACATTCCCTCAGAAGCAGGAGAGTGCAGGTAGAGCCCGCTGATTCTCATCCAGTCGCGGACTGCCGAGGTACGAGAAAAACCTACCAGATGAACAATGGGTTTGCAATTCAAAAAACAGGCAGGACGCTGGTCCCTTAGTCCCTGAGTCCCTAGTCCCTAGTCCCCTAGTCCCTTAGTCCCCTAGTCCCCTAGTCCCTAGTCCCTTAGTCCCCTAGTCCCTAATCCCTGTTCCCTAAAGTATGTATCGAGACAAATCCTGATCCTTCACCACCGACGCCACCATCTGCTTCACATACGCGTCGTCAATCAGGAACACCTTCTCCGGACCCGACGCCGTCATGCGCTCCAGGTACGGCAGCGGCGTAGACGACTCCGCCTTGATGGCCTCGCTCAGCACCGCGGCCTGCTCTTCATCCGGCGCCTTCCGCGCCACGTCCGGCGCCAGGAAGCTCACGTCCTCAAGCACCCGTTCCATAATCGTGTGCAGCCGCCGCGCGCCAATGTTTTCCGTCTGCTCATTCACCTTGAACGCAAACTCGGCCATCTCCCGCAACGCCTCGGGCGCAAACTCGAGGCGCACCCCCTCGGTCTCCAGCAGCGCCGAATACTGCTTGGTCAGCGACGCTTTCGGCTCTGTAAGAATCCGCAGAAAATCATCCACCGTCAGCGATTGCAATTCCACGCGAATCGGAAATCTTCCCTGCAGCTCCGGAATCAGATCGCTCGGCTTCGACACATGAAACGCGCCCGCCGCGATAAACAGAATATGATCCGTCCGCACCATCCCGTAGCGCGTGTTCACCGTCGTTCCTTCCACAATCGGAAGAATGTCCCGCTGTACGCCCTCGCGCGAAACATCCGGCCCGTGCCCGCCCTCGCGCCCGGCAATCTTGTCAATCTCGTCCAGAAAAATGATCCCGTTCGACTCCACGCGCTCCACCGCCGTGCGGTTCACCGCGTCCATGTCGATCAGGCGGCCTTCTTCTTCCTGCACCAGGTAATCGAACGCGTCGCCCACCTTCATCTTGCGCTTCTTCGACCCCGCGCCAAAGATGTTCGGCAGCATGTCCTTGAGGTTCATCTCCATGTCCTCAAGGTTCTGGTTGCTGATAATGCCGAACTGCGGCGTCCCGCGATCCCTCACATCGAGCTCCACCATGCGGTCGTCGAGCTTGCCCTCGCGGAACTGCTGCCGCAGCTTCTCCCTCGACCGCTGGTAGCTGTCGGTCTCCGGCAGCTTCAATTGCCCCTCGACAGCCGGCGCAGCGGCAGGCGGAGGCGGCAGCAGCACGTCGAGCAAGCGTTCCTCGGCATTCATCTCCGCACGGTCTTCCACTTCTTCCAGCCGCTCTTCCCGCACCATGTCGATGGCAATCTCAACCAGGTCGCGAATCATCGACTCCACATCGCGCCCCACGTAGCCCACCTCGGTAAACTTCGACGCCTCCACCTTCAAAAACGGCGATCCAGTCAGCTTCGCCAGCCGCCGCGCAATCTCCGTCTTGCCCACGCCCGTCGGCCCAATCATGATGATGTTCTTGGGCATGATGTCGTCGGCAATATCCGGAGGAAGCTTCTGGCGCCGCTGACGATTCCGCAGCGCAATGGCGACAGCGCGCTTCGCGGCCTTCTGGCCAACCACATGCTTATCGAGTTCCGTAACAATCTCGCGCGGAGTCAGCTCGTCCAGCGAGAGATCCTGTTCTTCAGCGGATGCGGGTAAATAAATAGCCATTCTTAGGTTTCCAAAAGCTCCAGACTTCTTTCACTGCTTAACTCATTCACTGACCACTGACCACTGTTACTTCAACTCCTCAATCGTGATCCGATCATTCGTATAGATGCAGATATCGCCCGCAATCTTCATTGCCTTCTCCGCAATTTCTCGCGCGGAGAGATCCGTATTGTCCAAAAGCGCACGCGCCGCGGCCGTCGCATAGCTTCCGCCTGACCCAATCGCCGCCAGCGGCTCATCCGGATCGATCACATCGCCCGAACCGGAAATCAGAAACGTCTGCCCCTTGTCCGCCACCAGAAGCAGAGCCTCAAGGTTGCGCAGCATCTTGTCCGTGCGCCAGTCCTTGGCCAGTTCCACCGCCGAGCGGTTCAGATTCCCCGCGTACTGCTCCAGCTTGGTTTCAAACCGTGAAAACAAGCTGAACGCGTCCGCGGTCGAGCCCGCAAATCCCGCCAGAATCTTATCCTGGTAAAGCCTGCGAATCTTCTTCGCCGAGTGCTTCAGCACGTGATCGCCCAGCGTCACCTGTCCATCGGCCGCCATCACCACTTCGCCGTTGCGCCGCACGCAGATCACCGTCGTCGAGCGAATCCGCCCGCGACTCGGAGCCTGCTGTGATGCTGCGGATTTTGCGTTCTTTGCCAAGAAAAACCTCCGGAAATAAGCCGTCCGGCAGGCCGGAACTCATTCGAGATGCAGTCACGAGTATATCGCAGCGGAAAAGCCTGCCGCCGATCCCCACGCGCCTCCCAGCACGGCAATCGCATTTGAACGTTCAGGTCAAGCGAACGTCTCTGGCTGCCGCACAGACTCCATCGGAGGAGCTTTGTAACAGGGCCTGACTTCAGTCGGGCCGCAAAACGCCTCCAAAATGAAGTCGGGCTTTACAGGCTGCGAAAAAACTCCGATGAAACGTAGATGTGCGAAGGGGCACGACTTGAGTCGTGCCATAAGTTCCTTAAAATGAAAGAAGGGGCTTCAGCCCCCAACGCCGTCTCCTCCGAATTCAACCCGAAACAAGCCTTTTTCCGCAGCCTGTTGAGCACCTGCCGTATTTCGAGCCGCTTGTGCTCTCTCCTTCCATCTTTTCCGCGCCTCGCAAGCGGATTTTCTTCGAAACCTCTAGGATGGCTTTTCCCAAACGCGATTGCCCCGCCCGTCCCGCCGCTCGCCTCACCACGCGCAGAACTCCCGGTCCCCCCTGCGCTATCCTCTACGTGGGAGCATTCTCGCGCGGGCGAGCACTTCTCTTTACAATGCATCTTCTCAACCAACATCAATGGGAACTAGTCGCCAGCCTGTTCGTACTCGCTGCGCTCGCCGTCCTTGCGGCTCTGTTCGTCTTCCGCAAGCGCCCCACTCCCGAGGAGTTGGAGCAGCGCCGGCGTCACTTCCTCACCCAGTCTGGCCGCTTGGTCGACGGCATGCTGCTCGACATCTTTGAGATCGAATCCATCCCCCGCTCCAAGAAGGAACCTGTCCGCACTCTCACCATGCTCGCCTACAGCTACCACATCGGCGGCGTCGACTATCAGTGCGCGCAAGACATCACCGGCATGGAAGACAGTGTTGACCCCACGCAGGTCCGCGCCGGCTTCCCCTGCTCCGCCCGCTACCAGCCCGGCAATCCACAGAACAGCATCGTAGTCGCCGAAGAGTGGTCCGGCCTGCGCATGGGCCTGCCCGCCCAGCACGTCTACGACAACCCCGACCCCATCGACATGAGCCACCTCCGGCCCGGGCGGGGGTAAGGGCAGCCCCATCGCCTGATTTGAAGAGCACGGCTTTGGACGCGATTTGTAAAAGGGCACGGCTTCAGCCGGGCCACAAGAGGCCAAAAAGAATTGGGCTTCACAGGCTGCGGAAAAACTCCAGCTTGGCGGTAGATGTGCGAAGGGGCACGACTTCCCGGGGTCCCCAGCGACAGGTCTTCGTCGCTGGGGTGGCTTGAGTCGTGCCATAAGTTGTTTAAAATGAGAGAATGGGGCTTTAGCCCCTGCAACGCGCGGGCTGATTCGACCCCAGAAGTGCCCTTTTTCCGCAGCCCGTTCAGCCTCTGTGGGATGTGCTCTGGGGAACCTGTAAACAGGCGAAAAATCCTTCCGCACCTGGGAACGAATAGATCGTCTTATTTGAGTCGTTTGGATATTTATGGTCGCTTCAATCATCGGGGCCTAATCAGGCCATTCCCAAGCAGCCAGGCGACCGATGTAGTCACCATGAAGGCCTTTCCCACTGAGTTCCGTCAGCATTGGTTCGCCTCGAAAGGTAAGGCCGACGTCTTGAGTCGATATCCACCAAGTTAGCAGTGCCGGCACATCAAAGATCGCACTCTGCCTTACGTCATGGAGCATTCGCGCCAACATCCGCCGCTGCTCCGTCGATAGTGACCGAACGAAGTCGTTCGCAGCATTTTCTTGCGGTGCTTTGCTCCAAATCCCATGCTCGGCAACCAACCTTTCGGAAACGCCTTGGCCGGTCCTTGTCACAAGTTGGTCAATGATCGCTAGGCATCAACGGGACGAGCAAACTGCTGATCTTCGGGCATTGGACACTCCGCAATCAGGCGATGAGAACCACATTGCCGCGGTTGACAACATAGCAGCGGCCCTTGAAGGGGGTCGCTATGAGTTTCGCATTGTCCGCGGGTATCCGATCCTTCCCTACCCCGCCGCCACCGATTCAAGTTGCGCCAGCATTTCCCGATCTACCACCATAATCGGTAATCCGGCTATCGTCCTGTGCGGCAATTTCGCAAACACCTCCACAATCCGTGGATCGAATTGTTGCCCCGCATATTTGAACAGTTGGCTCACAGCCTCCTCGCGGGTCATGCCTTGCCGGTAAGACCTGTCGGAAGTCATTGCGTCATAGGCGTCCGACACGTGAATGATGCGCGCATCCAGTGGCGTCTCCTCGCCCGATTGGCCCTTCGGGTATCCGCTGCCATCCCAATTCTCATGGTGCAGTTCCACGGCATCGATGTAGGGAGCAAGCCCCTGCACTCCTTCCAGAATCCGGCGGCCAATCACAGGGTGTTGTTTCACAATTTCAAATTCTTCGTTGGTGAGCCGGCCAGGTTTTTGCAGGATGCTGTCGTCAATGCCGATCTTCCCGATATCGTGCAGCAGCGCGCCCACCCGAATCCGCTCAATTTCGTCGGGGCCCAGCCCCATCGCCACCGCGGTGGCGCTTGAAAGCTGACTCACGCGATAGCTGTGACCTGACGTGTACCTGTCGCGCGCATCCAGCGCGTGTGCAAGTGAACGGACGAACTCGACGTAAGCCCCTTGCAGATTCTCCTGTGCATTTCTCACAGATCCAGCCGCCCGCTGGTAGCTCTCGGCCAACTCCCGAATCTCCGTCGTGGGGGACGGATCGCTCGTGAAGTCAGGCAGCACGCCGGTTCGCTCCGCGTTTCTGAGATGCGCCACCACATGCGCGATCGGCTTCACAATGGACCGCGACGAGACAATGCTGCATAACAAAGCCACCAGCACGGAACCGAACGCCATCGTCAGGAAAAGATTGCGAAGTCTCGCTCGAACCGGCCCGGTTGCCTCGTCCACATTGTCAAGACTCCATAAGGTATACCCATCGCCCAGATCCTCAAGTGGAACCGATATCCAGTTGGCGCCGCCCAATCGAAAATCACATTCCGATCGCCCCGCACAGCCGTGAAACGACGCCTCCACCTCTCTCCCGGAGACATTTGGAATGTTGAGGTCGACCATTGCGCCGTCATGCATCAGCACTGCTGGAGCAGCGGCTCCTGGCAAGTCAAAATACTGCCCCACTGAAAGCGAGCCGATGGTTTTCTTATCCTCATCGATCGGTACAGATGCGAACCGGATGATTCGGCTGCCGATCACAAGCAGGCCCTTTTCGCCGTGTTCAATCAGCGGCCCATTGAATGCGACAATCTGGCTTTTCCCGCCCGATTTTTCATCCGCCTGGCGGGAGACAGCCGCAAGAGGCGCTCCGCTGGGCCCGGATACCGAAACGAAATCGAAGCCCATGCGCTCACCAAGCCCGCGCAGTTGAACTTCCAATGCACCGCGTGCGGCGCCGGATTCGGAATTCACCTGAGCATCGTCACCGAACTTGGGGTCACCGGATTCGGAATCACCGGACTCGGAATCGAACGATTGCATTGCGGCCTTCAGGGCCGCGTCCTCTCCGGCCATTTTAAGAAAGCGGCTATTCTGAAAGTCGGCTTTAGCCTGCTCACGGGCCTTTGAAAGCTGGTTTTCCCGCAGTGATCCAAGCAGTTGGTCGCGCACGGTCGATTGCACGAGCTTCTGGGCTATAAAAAAACTGGCGGCCAGCAAAATCGCAAAAGGGACGAAGCTGAATAGAAAGGCGCGAGTTTGAAAACGCATAGTCATAACCCGTCCCCTGCTTCGTGCAGCTTCTCTTCGCTTAGATCGTTGCCCTCTATTTTCTGAGACTGTTCACGAGCGGAAACGCCAACAACTGCAATCAGACAACAGCAGGCAGGGTTCATTTGATGAGAAAGACGCCGATTGAGGTTGCACGCCCTTTTCCCCCTGGCGCCGGCTTCCCCTGCTCCGCCCGCTACCAGCCCGGCAACCCACAGAACAGCATCGTAGGCGCCGAAGAGTGGTCCGGCCTGCGCATGGGCCTGCCCGCCCACCATGTCCACGACAACCCCGGCCCCATCGACATGAGCCACTTCCGGCCCGGTAGAGGATAAGTCAATCTCCGCATGGCCAACAACCAGTCAGTCACTTTGCGGGAACTGACGAATAGGCAACAATCCAGGCACGACTCCGTTCCAGGACTTTGCGCCGTTTGCCGGAACCTCCACCTGGCGGAACAGGCTGGAGTTCGGGGAACCGTGCAGAGAATCCTCGCCGCCGCGTTTTAGATATCGACCCTCCATGGGACCAGCCGGTACACTGCACCGGTACACTGCAGCCCAGGAAGGTTGGTCCATGAGTTCCGACGCAGAGGTAGTGAACAGCCACGCCGAACGCACCATCCGCGCCATTTTTGAACACGCGGCCCGCATCAGCCGCGAGCAGCAGATTGAAGAGCTGGTTCGCCTGAACGCGGACTTTGCCCGGGATCTGATTGGCGCGGACCGCTGCAGTCTCTGGCTGATCGATTCGGCGAAAAACGAACTCTGGACCAAGATTGCGCATGGGGTGGCTCCGCTTCACGTTCCCCTGGGCGAGGGTTTGATTGGCGCATGCGTTCGCGACAACCAGGTTCTGCTGGTCAACAATGCCGCCGAGGAATCGAGACTTTTGCGCAGAGTGGATGCTGCCAGCGGCTACCGGACCGAGCAGGTGCTGTGCGTGCCTCTGCGTGCTGAAGGCAAGGTGATCGGGGCCCTGCAACTGCTCAACAAGCCGGCCGGTTTTACTGAGACAGACGCCGGGCTGCTGGGGCTGCTGGCGCACTTTGCGGCCAGCGCCATTGACAGCGAGCGGCTTCGCCAGGAGGCGGAGGGGGCGCGGCTGATCAAGCATGAACTCGACCTGGCCCACAAGGTTCAGGCGCGCATGCTGCCCGACCGTCCAACCGGTCTGGACCGGCTTGAGTGTGTGGGCTTCTGCCGCCCCGCTCGCTCCATCGGCGGAGACTACTATGACCTGATTCCATTCTCCGATGGGCAATTTGCGCTCACCCTGGGCGACGTTGCGGGCAAGGGCATTCCCGCGGCGGTCATGATGGCCAGCATCCAGACCCTGCTCCGCAGCCTTCTCAAACGGGGAGTCAACGACCTGGCCGCGGTGCTGACCGCGCTGAACGACAGCTTCTTTGAAACCTCAGATCCGGAACGATTCTCAACCCTGCTGTGCGGGGTCATCTCCAGTGACCGCAAGCTCTTTTCCTATGCGAATGCTGGACATGTTCCTCCACTGCTCATTCATGCGGACGGCCGTCTGGAGCGGCTGGAAGAAGCCGATTGCCCTGTCGCCATGCTGCCATCCATGAGCTACCACCAGGCCACCGCCGCCCTCGAACCGGGGGATACGCTGGTCATCGTTTCCGACGGCATTGTCGAGGCATTCAACCTCGAAGGCGACCTCTGGGACGAGTCGGAAATCGACCGCGTCCTGCTCGCCAACCGCGAGGCTCCGCTCCAACAGTTGCCGGAATTGCTCTGTGCCGCGGTCGACAATTACGCCGCCGGCGCTGAGCAGCACGACGACATGACCGTGGTCGCAGTGCGGATCATTTGACATCAATCCGCAGTCACTCTTCCTATGGATCCCCGTAATGGCCCCGTGCGCAAGAGTCACCGGCCATACCGGCGGCCATCTGCTCAACATCGCCATCATCGATCGTCCCGCGAACACCGACTACCCTGGCATTTGCCGGGTGCCCCACGTCCCGCTTTTTGGACATGGAAGCCAACCAAGCCAGTGCGAGCCTCCCGCGAGCGTCTGCCGCACCGCAGGTGCTACCCCACCCCGGTATACTATTCCCATGCACATGCACGCGGCGCCCGCTTCCCCCGGCGCGGGCAGAACTCAATCCGTGCTCCGCTTTTCCCTCGTAGCCACGCTCGCTTACGTCGTCGTCACCTTCGTATTTGGCCTGCGCGCACACTCTCTGGCACTGCTGTCTGAGGCCGGCCACAACGCCTCTGACTTCCTCGCGCTCTTGCTCAGTTTCGCCGCGGTCTATTTCCAAACCCGCCCGGCCAGCGACTCCAAAACCTTCGGCTACCAGCGCGCCGGCGTGTTGGCCGCCTTCATCAACGCCTCCACGCTCATCGCCATCTCTCTCTGGATCGCCGTTGAAGCCTTCCACCGTCTCTCCGCGCCCGTCGCCGTCCAACCGCGGTTAATGATGTACGTCGCCGCAGCCGGCGTACTCATGAACGGCGTAATCGCCGCGCTGCTCTGGGGCGTAGCGCGCGACGTCAACATGCGCTCTGCCTTCATCCACATGGCCGGCGACACACTCTCCACCGCCGCCGTCATCGCCGGTGGCGCGGGCATCCTGCTCACCGGCCAGAACTGGATCGATCCCGTCCTCTCGCTGCTCATCGCCGCGCTCATCCTCTGGTCCAGCATCGGCATCGTCCGCGAAACGCTCAACATCCTCCTTGAAGGCACGCCGCGCGGCTGCACCCTCCCTGACATTCGCGCCGCCATGGAAGCCGTCGAAGGCGTGCTCGACGTCCACGACCTCCACGTCTGGAGCCTCGGCTCGCAATCGCGCGCACTCGCCTGCCACGTCACCATCAATGACATTCCCCCCTCTGAGAGCGCCTGCATTCTGCTCAACCTCAAGCACATCCTCAAAGACCACTTCGACATCTGCCACAGCACCATCCAATTCGAGCACACCGGCTGCCCTGAGACCGACGGCTGCGTAGTCCCCATTGAAGAGATGGCCAGCACCGCCAGCGGCCACGGCCAGCACCATCACCACGGCCACAGCCATTAGTCTTCGCAGCACACTTCCTGATATTTTCTTGAACATACTCTGAGGAGGTCTCTCCCTTGACTCGTTTTCATTTGGCCGTTCTCTGTCTCGCCCTGATCCCCATCGCGCCCGCTTTCTCCGCGCCGCTCGCACATCCCGGCGCCGCGCATGCTGAGTCCGCCGCATCCATCGATTCCTTCTCCGGCGAGTACACCAACACAGCCGAGCCAGACACTCCGCTGAGCTTTTATCATGCAAACGGCAAGCTGACCCTCGAATCCGAGCGCACCGTCCCCACCGAGCTCAAGCAGCTCGATGACACCAAATTCGGCCTTCCCGATTCCAAGGTCACCTACACCTTTTCGACCGATGCCGGCACTCCCATCGTCACAATTTCCAGCGGCTCTGAAGACGACACCATCCTCCGCCGCACCGGCAACGCTGTCCATCACGTCTTCCATGACTACAAGCGCTCTGAAGCCATGATCCCCATGCGCGACGGCGTCAAGCTCCACATCGTCTTCCTCAAGCCCGCCGACATCGCCACCCCGCTTCCGTTTCTCGTGCAGCGCACGCCCTACGGTTGCGATGGAACCGACCGCGCCTTTTTCTCCCTTGCCCGTCCCGAGCTGGCCCGTGAAGGCTACATCTATGTCTGCGGCGACATTCGCGGCCGCCACAAAAGCGAAGGCGAATTCGTGATGAGCCGCCCCAACGTCGATCATTCGAGCCCCAAGGCGATCGACGAGAGCACCGACACCTACGACACCGTCGCCTGGCTCCTGAAGAATGTCTCCGGCAACAACGGACGCGCCGGCTTCGTCGGCACCAGCTATCCCGGCTTCCTCGCCATGATGGCCGGCATCGATCCCCACCCCGCCGTCAAAGCCATCTCCCCGCAGGCCCCCATGATCGACGTGTGGATGGGCGACGACTTCTTCCATAACGGCGCCTTTCGCCAGACCTACGGATACGACTACGTCATCGGCATCGAGTCCAGCAACGGGTCCACTGAAGTCAGCTATGGCAAAGACAAGGACGGCAAGCCCCGCGACGGCTACGACTACTTCCTCGAGCGCGGCTCATTCGCTGAAGACGTAAAGAAGTCCGGATCCAATCTTCTGCCCACCTGGAAGCTCTTTCTGGAGCATCCCGCTTATGACAGCTACTGGTCCTCGCGCGGCGTCGAGCATCATCTCAACTCCGTCACCGTGCCCACTCTCTCCGTCGGCGGCTACTACGACCAGGAAGACATGTTCGGTCCGCAGATCGAGTACGCCACCCTTGAGCCGCACGACACAACGCACCAGAACTTCCTCGTCCTGGGCCCCTGGCGTCATGGCTCATGGGTTTCAACCACGCGCCATCTCGCCAACATTCAATACGGCGAGCCGATTGGCAAGGAGTTCCGAGAGCGCATTGAAGCCAAGTTCTTCGCGCACTATCTGAAGGACGCCTCGGGCTTCGACTTAGAAAACACCGCCAGCTTCCAGACCGGCTCCAACACATGGAAGTACTACGCCCACTTCCCGCCCAAAGAATCGCAGCCCACCAGTCTTCATCTCGCCGGCGCCGGCGCTCTTGCCTTTGCCGATCCAACCGCCGCCGCCACCACCAGCTACATCAGCGATCCGGCCAACCCCGTCCCCTATCGCCATCGCCCCATCCAGCCTACCTACAGCGACGACTCGCAGTGGGCCAATTGGCTCGATGAAGATCAGCGCTTCGTCACCGACCGCAAAGACCTCGCCGTGTGGAAGCTGCCCGTTCTCAAGAAAGATCTGGTGCTCACCGGCGAGGTCCTCGCCGATATTTACGCCTCAACCAGCGGCACGGACAACGACATCGTCGTCAAGCTCATCGATCAATACCCCGACGACGATCCCGACCCCAAGATGCGCGGCTACCAGCTCATGACCAACGAGGAAATCTTCCGCGGCCGCTATCTCGAGTCGTTTGAAACGCCCACGCCCATGCGCGCCGGCTCCGTCCACGAGTACAAGTACTCGCTCCACGATGTCGACCACGTCTTCAAGGCCGGCCACACCGTGCTCGTCGAGATCCAGAGCACCTGGTTCCCGCTCTACGACCGCAACCCGCAGACCTACGTCTCCAACATCATGACCGCCAAACCCGGGGACTACAAATCGGCCACCATCACCATCTACTCCGACCCCCAGCACGATTCAACGCTGCAGATCCCACTAATGAACGCCTGCGACCACATCGAGTGCTTCTAGCGGAGACAACACCAACGTTTTGAAAGGGCACGACTTTCGAGCTTGGCTCTACTTCTGGCGCGCTTTGTATCAGGGTGCGAGTTTACTCGCGCCGCAAACCGCATCGATTGAGAAAGCGGGCTTTATAGCGGTTTCAGGATTGCCGTACCCAAAGGGAATACACTCAAGTCGACGCGACCCCAAGGAGCGGCGACCTCGCAGTAGTGCAGATAGGGTATACCTATCCTGAAACCGCTCTAGCCCCTGCGGGCTGTCTCTCACTTCGGTTTTGACTTCAGTTCCTGCGAAAACTCCAATAATTCCACCGGGGCGCCATCGTGAACGATCATCGCCACCATCACGCCCTCGCTCGGACTATTCAGCGGCGTCAGGATCTCTTTCCCTTCCAGCGCCGAAGCAAGGTCATCGACCTCAAAGGCGACATGAGGCACGGTCTTGATGATTTCGGGATAGGGCGCGTCCTCATCGAATCGCATCCACTGGATCCCGTAGGGGCTGGTTTCATATCCCGACACGTGGATTTTGAGCCGGGGAACATACACTTCACCAGGCCGAGGCGTGTTGGTCGGAATCCCAACGTGATGGTAGCGCCATCCGTCTCTCACAATCGCTGAAGGAAGCTCCTGCCCCTGCCGCGGCGGCTCCGCTGCAACATCGATTGCCTTTGGATTGTTCTCGCTCAAGATCGTCTCCTTCAGTGCAATTCATCAACGGCATCATCGTACCGGTATCCGTGCAGAACGCGTGCAACAATTTCCAAGCCGGAGATTGACACATAATATGTGTGCACATATACTGTGTTCATGAATATCACTCTCGCCATTGACGAGCAACTCGTTGAACGTGCGCGCGAAAAGCTTCGCGCGACCGGCAAGACGATCAATCAGGAGATTCGCGAGCATCTTCAGCACGTTGCAGGGGATGACGAGCAACTGGAACGCGATTTGGAATTCCTTCGGGGCACCGCGGGACTAGGAAGTTCGAACGGCTGGAAGTTCAACCGGGAAGAGCTTTATGAGCGCCGATAAGGCGAAGCCGTCAGTCGATGCTCCGAGCCTGGAAGCGCGCGGGCGGATAGAAATCCCCAGGGAGATAAGGACTCGCTTGGGCTCGCTCATTGAGCGGGCAGAGGCAGGCGAAGAGGTCGTGATCACACGGTCTGCCAAGCAGATCGCAAAAATTCAGCCCACAACGAATCTCCCGCGCACCTTTCTGGACACAAACATTCTTGTGTATGGCGACGATGGGGACGAACCGGAGAAGCAGAGGAAGGCCATCGAACTCATCGTCGAGCACAGGCAACAGCGAACCGGGGTAGTCTCCCTGCAGGTACTGCAGGAGTACTTTGCCGCCGTGACCAGGAAGAAGAAGCTCGATCCAGGAATCGCGCGGCGCAAGGTAGAAATCTATTCGAGGTTTCGTCTCGGCGAGCCGACCGTGAGCGACATCCTCGCAGCCATCGATATTCATCGGCTGCATGGGTTTTCGTACTGGGATGCGCTGGTGCTTCGCATGGCCAAGCAGACCGGCTGCCGTGTGCTCCTCTCGGAAGACATGCAGCACGGTCAGGAAATCGATGGCGTCAGGATCGTCAATCCGTTCTTGTAATCCACTTCCAGTCCCCTACCAAACCACGCACCGCTCCGCATCCGTCCGCGTCATCGCCGCCCCCGCCGGGCAACTGAACGCCGCCGCAAACGGCGGGAAGTTCGACATCGGACCCAGCACCCTGTACTTGGCCACCGGGTGCGGATCGCCCTGCACCATCAGCTTCTGCGACTCCACCCGCGTCTCGTCTCCCCTGAACTGCCCCCACGCGATGAAGAACTGCTGATCCGGCGTAAACCCATCAACCTTCACATCCGACTGTCCCTGCGCCGTCTTCTTGAAGGCCTTATACGCAATCTTCAATCCCGATAAATCGCCAATCGACTCGCCCAGCACCAGCTTCCCGTTGATGTGAATATTGTCTCCGCCATCAATCGTGAATCCGTCAAACTGCTTCACCACGCACGCGGTCTTCGCGTGAAACTTCTCCAGGTCTTCCGCGGTCCACCAGTTGTCCAGCTTGCCCTGCGCATCGAACTGCGCACCCTGGTCGTCGAACCCGTGCGAAATCTCGTGCCCGATCACCACCCCGATCGCACCATAGTTCACTGCGTCCGTGTAATTCACACTGAACGCCGGCGGCTGCAGTATCCCCGCCGGAAAAACAATCTCGTTCATCAGCGGGTTATAGTACGCATTCGAAGTCGGCGGCGTCATGCCCCATCGCGTGCGATCCACGGGCTTCCCGATCAACGACCAGTTATCCGCCACCAGGAACCGCGCCCCCGCAATCGTATCGCCAAAATAATCGCCGCGATCGATCTTCACACTCGAATAATCCTTCCACTTGTCCGGATACCCGATCTTTACCTGGAAGTTCTTGATCTTCTCAATCGCCCGCGCCTTGGTCGCCGGCGTCATCCAATCGCTCTCCTCCAGCGTCTCGCGCATCGCGCCGATGATGTTGGCCACCATCGCATCCGCGCGCTTCTTTGCCTCCGGCGGAAAATACCTCTTCACATACTCCTGCCCCAGCGCCTCGCCCAGCAGCGCATCGGTCTGTTCCGCGCAGCGCGTCCCTCGCGGCTTCATCTCTCCCACGCCCGCAAGCTGCTTCTGGTAAAACCCAAAGCGCGCATCTTCAAACGGTGCCGATAGCGTGTTGGCGCTGCTGTTGATCAACTGCCAGCGAAGATAAACCTTCCAATCGGCAAGCGGTGTAGAAACAATCTGCCGCTCCACCTCCGTAAGAAATGCCGGCTGCTCCGCATTGATCGTCCCGGCCTTCACGCCCGCGCTCTTCAGAAAAGCGCTCCAGTCAAAATGCGGCGTCATCGCCTGCAATGAAACCACATCCACCAGGTGATCCGTTGACTTCGGATCGCGCAGCGCCACGTTGTCCAGAGTGGCCTTGGCCAGCGCCGTCTCAAACTCCAACACTGTCTGCGCGGCCGCCTTCGCATCCGCATCGGAAGCGCCGCTCAGCGTGAAGATCTTCGCAACGTAAATCAGGTACGCCGCGCGCGCATCCGCAAAGCGCTTCTCCGTCTTCACGTAATAATCCCGGTCCGGCAATCCCAAGCCGCCCGCGCCCACATCGGCAATCATCTCCGTCGGCGCATGCGCATTCTGCGTTCCCGCAAAGTAGAACGGAACCTGCACCCCCATCGCCTGCAGATCCCGCATCTCCGCCTGCAGACTGTCCACGTCGTGAATCCCGTCAATCTGGTCCAGATACTTCTTCAACGGCGCAATCCCCGCCGCATCCACTGCCTTCTCGTTGATGCACGCCGCATAAAAATCTCCCGTCAACTGCGCCGGACTGCCCTTGGGCTGCGCCGCCTCTGCCGACACATCGTCCAGAATCTTGCGCAGCAGGTCCTTGTTCACCTCGCCCGCCTGCCACCGCCGGCTCCAGCGGTCCATCGACGCCGGAATCGGATTCTGCGCGCGCCAGTTCCCATTCGCAAAATCGTAGAAGTTGTCGCACGGCTGCACTTGCCGGTTCAGATCGCTCGTCTCAATTCCCTTGAGCGCCGCATCCTGCGCACAACACATCGATCCCATCGCCAACGCCACAAGAGCAATCCCGCAAATCCGCTTCATTTCCCCTCCAAACAGAGCATCTCCGGTATACCACGTTGGCGCCGCCCCTGACTTCAGATCGCGGACCCCGGCAATCGGGGTAGCGCCGGTCTCCTGACCGGCTGTCGTGCGGGCGTCCACGCCCGCGCTCGTCCTGCGTTTCCCAGCGACTGCTCGGTGTCCCCCGCCAGGCGCAGGGCCCCGCCCCGTAGGGCCGGGTCGAACCGCGGCAGAATCCCAAAGACCCCCATCTGCATCCAAACTAAGCTAGAATTAGTTCAGCACCATGGCCCTCCATCACCCCATCCCGGCCCTCCTCTAGCGGCGCCCGCCGCCTGCAGCCGTTTTCCGCCCCATTCCCTGCACATCTCTAATCCAAAACGCGAAGCCCCGGAGGGGTTTATATGATTGATCGCCTCGAACAAATGGAAAAGCGCTACGACGAAATCAGCGCCCAGCTCGGCCTGCCCGAGATCATTACCGACCACGAAAAATATCAGAAGGCCGGCCGCGCCCTCCGCGAACTCGAGGCCCCGGTCATGAAGTTCCGCGAGCTCAAGCAAGTCCGCCAGGGCCTCGCGGAATCGCGCGCCCTCCTCTCCGATCCCGACATGAAAGAAATGGCCGAAGAAGAGATCGCCTCGCTCGCCCCGCGCGAGCCTATCCTTGAAGAAGAAATCAAAGTCCTTTTGCTGCCCAAGGATCCTAACGACGAAAAGAACGTCATCCTCGAGATCCGCGCCGGCACCGGCGGCGACGAGGCATCGCTCTTTGCCGCCGAAGTCTTTCGCATGTACCAGCGCTTCGCCGAGCAGCACCGCTGGAAGATCGAACTGCTCTCACTCTCCGAGTCCGGCGTCGGCGGCTACAAGGAAGTCATCGCCATCATTGAGGGCGACCGCGTCTACTCGCAGATGAAGTGGGAGAGCGGCGTGCATCGCGTACAGCGCGTGCCGGCCACTGAAACCCAGGGCCGCGTCCACACCTCGGCCATCACCGTCGCCGTCCTTCCTGAAGCCGAAGATGTCGACGTGAAAATCGAAGCCAAAGACATCCGCATCGATACCTTCTGCTCCTCCGGTCCCGGCGGCCAGTCCGTCAACACCACCTACTCCGCCGTGCGCATCACCCACCTGCCCACCAACACCGTCGTCAGTTGCCAGGACGAGAAGTCGCAGATCAAGAACCGCGAAAAAGGCATGCGCGTCCTCCGCTCCCGCCTCTATGAAATAGAGATGGACAAGCAGAACGCCGAGCTCGCCAAGGAGCGCAAGCAGATGGTTGGCTCGGGCGACCGCAGCGAGAAGATCCGCACCTACAACTTCCCGCAGAATCGCCTCACCGACCACCGCATCGGCCTCACACTGCATCAATTGGACCTGGTGATGGAAGGCCGCCTGCAGCCCATCGTCGACGCGCTCATCGCCCACTATCAAGCCGAGCAACTCAAATCCGACAACAGCCAGGCCGCGTAAAGAATGGCCGATTAGGTCGATGCTTTGAAAGGGCACGACTTCAGTCGTGCCGCACACACATCAGATAAGAGAGAGGGGGCTTGAGCCCCCGAGGGAATGATTCTCGGCGAGAATCGAATAGTCACCCCTGAGGTTGCACTTGATGCTCGCGGTGCGCAACTACCTGAATTTCGGCGAGAAGACGTTGCTCAATGGGCCGCATCCTGACCGTGCCCGTCAGGATGCGGAGACGCTGCTACTCCACATTCTGCACAAAAACAAAGCCTGGCTAATCACCCATCCGGACAAGGAACTCACCGAGGCCGAGACACACAGTTACTCCGATTTCGTCACGCGGCGTCAGCGCGGAGAACCCCTCCAATACATCATCGGCGAAACCGAATTCTATCGTATGCCGTTTCTCGTAACACCTGACGTCCTGATTCCCCGCCCCGAAACCGAACATCTCGTAGAAAAGGCCGGCGGGCTCGCCTGCGCATTTCGAAAGCCTCGTTTCGTCGATGTAGGAACCGGCTCCGGTGCAATCGCAATTGCACTGGCACATGACTGGCCACATGCCGACGTCACCGCAATTGATGCCTCCGAAGCAGCGCTCGAAGTTGCCTGCAGCAATGCCGAGCGCACAGGCTTCGCCGATCGCATCCGCTTCCTCCAAGGCGATTTACTCTCCCCCGTCGCCAACGAGCAATTCGACATCATCGTCTCCAATCCGCCCTACGTACCCACCACCGACCGCGACTCCCTCTCTGTCGAAGTTCGCGACCACGAGCCGTCCCTCGCCCTTTTCGCCGGCGCTGACGGCCTCGACATCTACCGCCGCCTCATCCCGCAGGCCTTCGCACATCTCGTCCCCGGCGGTTTCATCGCCCTCGAAATCGGCTACGGCCAATCGCAAGCAATCACCGATCTGCTCGCCGCCTCAGGTTTCACACAAATCGAATTCGTCCCAGACCTCCAGTCCATCCCAAGAGTCGCCGTCGCCCAACACCCCTGAGGTCCACTCAATCAATGCTCGATGCAAACTCGCTACCTCCGCCTCAGCGGTGCTAACTCCGCGCAAGCGGGACTAACCCGCGTCAGCGGCGCTAACCCTCAGCGGATGCGATGCCACGCTCCTGTTGTAGACTTTCTCCTGAAAGGTCCTTCCCATGCCCTCATCCAAAGGCTACGCCGTCCTCGACGCCCAATCCCCGCTCGCGCCCTTCAACTTCTCCCGCCGCGAGCCCGGCCCCACTGAAATCGCCATTGAAATCCTCTACTGCGGCGTCTGTCACTCTGACCTGCACATGGCCCGTAACGAGTGGGGTCAGTCCATCTATCCCATGGTCCCCGGCCATGAAATCGTCGGCCGCGTCATTGCCGTAGGAGCCTCGTCCGTAAAGTTCAAGCTCGGAGACATCGCCGCCGTGGGCGTCATCGTCGACTCCTGCCGCCACTGCGCTCCCTGCTCCAACGGCGAAGAGCATTTCTGTGTGCAAGGCGCCACCCTCACCTACGCCGCGCCCGACCGCGTCGACGGCTCCATCACCATGGGCGGCTACGCTTCCAATTACGTCGTGGACGAGCGCTTCGCCCACACCGTGCCGGAAAATCTGAACCTGGCCGCGGTCGCCCCGTTGCTCTGCGCCGGCATCACCACCTACTCGCCGCTGCGCCACTGGAAGGTTGGCCCCGGCAAGAAGGTCGGCATCGTCGGGCTCGGCGGGCTCGGCCACATGGCCCTCAAGTTCGCTCACGCCTTCGGTGCGCATGTCGTCCAGTTCACCACCAACCTGCGCAAGAAGGAAGACGCGCTCAAGCTCGGCGCCGACGAAGTGGTTCTCTCCACCGACCCTGAAGCGATGAACGCTCACGCCAACTCATTCGACTTCATTCTCGACACCGTCTCCGCGCCGCACTCCCTCGACGACTACCTCGTCCTGCTAAAAAAGGACGCAACGATGTGCCTCGTCGGCCTGCCCGATAAGCCATCCTCCTTCGGCATCTTCAATATGATTACCCGCCGCGCCTCCATCGCCGGCTCCATGATCGGCGGCATGGTCGAGACGCAGGAGATGCTCGACTACTGCGGAGAACACAACATTGTCTCGGAGGTTGAGGTCATTCCGATTCAAAAGGTCAACGAAGCCTTCGAACGCCTGTTAAAGCAGGACGTAAAATACCGCTTCGTCATCGACATGAGCTCGCTGAAATAGCGCGGCGAGCGCAGCGGATTGCGGTACGACTGAACAGCTTGCGGAAAAACCCCACCTTGACGTAGATGTGCGAAGGGGCACGACTTCAGTCGTGCCAGAAGCTGTTTAAAATGAGAGAAGGGGCTTTAGCCCCTACGCCATTTCCTCCGAATTCAACCCGAAACCAGGCCTTTTTCCGCAGCCTGTGAAGTCGTGCCCTTTCAAAGCACCTTTATTGCGCCACGCCGCCCGGCGCCACATGCTCTTCCAGGTAGCGCGTAAACAGGCTGAACACATGCAACGATGTTCCGTTGCCCTCTGAGAGCGCATGCGTCCGGTTCGGGTACACCATCAAGTCGAACGGCTTGCCCAACTCCACAAATCGATTGATCAATAATTCGGTCCCCTGGTAATGCACATTGTCGTCGCCGGATCCGTGCACCACCAGCAGGTGTCCGCTCAGCCCAGCCGCAAAATTGATCGGCGAGCCGTCATGGTAGCCCTGCTTGTTCTCTTCCGGCAGGCCCATGTAGCGCTCCTGGTAAATGGTGTCGTAGTGGCTCTCGTCGGCCACCGGCGCAAGCGCAATCCCCGTCGTGAATACGCCCGGATAGCGCAGCATCACATTGAGCGTGTTTGAACCCCCGCCGCTCGCGCCCCAGATCGCCATCCTCGCTGTGTCGATATAATTTCTCTCCCGCGCCAACTCGCGAATCGCCTCAACTTGCTGCGCCGATGACAGCACGCCCACCGCGCCATACACCGTCTTCCGCCACTCGCGGCCTTTCGGCGCCGGCGTTCCCTGGTTGTCGAAGCTGATCACCAGGTATCCCTGCTGCGCAATCGCATCATGAAAGAACCCCAGGCCGCCTCCCCAGCTATCGCGCACCGTCGCTCCCGCTGGCTCGCCGTACACATACACCAGCACCGGGTACTTCTTCGCGGGATCGAAATCCGGCGGCTTGATCATCCACCCATCCAGCGTCACACCGTTCGAAACCCCTACTTTGAAAAACTCCGTCTTCGATTTGAGCAGCGGCTCCGCCTTCTTCTCCAACTCCGTATTGTCCACCAGCGTGCGAATCGGCTTATGCTCAGTCAGGCTCACGATCTCAACATGATTGGCCCGCGTCATGTTATTGAACGCGTGCAGCGCCCAGCGCCCATCCGGCGCAATGTTGTAAGAGTGCATCCCCGGCTCATCCGCCGGCGTCACACGTTCCGGCACGCTCTGCCCATCCAGCCTTGATCGATACAAGTACTGCCGCACCGCGTCTCCCGGCGACGCCAGAAAATAGAGCCAACCTCCTTTTACATCCATCGCCACTTTCTCAATCAAGTCGCCTTCAAACTTCGTGATCAGCCGCGCCTCACCCGTTTTGCGGTCCACGCGGTACGCATGCCGCCAGCCGTCCCGCTCGCTGATCCACAAAAGGTCCGCGCTCTTCTTGGTCCCATCCTGCTCAATCCAGTCCAGCGGCGAGGGCACCACCCACGCCTTGTCCCTATCTTCAAAGAACAGCCGCGTCTCGCCCGTCTTTGCATTCGCCAGCATCAGATCGTTCGTGTCCTGCCGCCGGTTGATGTACTCCACCATCACTTCATTCGAATTGCCCGCCCAATCCATCTCCGCAATGTAGTGATTGCGCGGATCGCCCGGCAGCTGGATCCACTGCGTCGGGCCGCCCTGCGCTCCCACAACACCCGCGCGCACCGCGGAGTTCGTCGTGCCCGGCTGCGGATACTTGTACTTGAACGTCACAGGATACTCAGCTTCGGTATCGTTGATCAGCGTGTACTCCCCCACCCCCGACTGGTCAAACTGCCAATACGCAATCGACTGGCTGTCCGGGCTCCAGCGGAAGCAATTGCGCAGATCCAGTTCCTCTTCGCTCACCCAGTCCGACGTCCCGTTGATGATGTCCGCCGAACCATCCGACGTAAGCTGCGAAATTTTCCCGCTCGACAACTCTTCCACATAAATGTTGTTGGCGCGCACATAGGCCACGCGGCTCGAGTCCGGCGAAAACGTCGCAAACATCGTTGTCGACTCCGGCGCATCGCCGCCCAGCTTCGTCAACCGGTCCGCCTGCGCACTTACCGCGCCATCGAAGACCCAGTAATCGCCGCGCGTATTCTGACGCCACACCTTCTTTGAATTCGTAAAGATCAGCAGCTTCTTCCGGTCCGTCGACCACGAATACTCCTCGATGTTGATTGGATCCGTCTTCCCCGCGGGCAAAAGCTGTGCGGCAGCAATCGCAATGCTGCGCTTGCCGCTCGCCGTGTCGTACGCGACAATGTCCGTTCCCTTCCCATCCGCGGCAGGCTCAAGGATCGTGTAGTTCTCGCCGCCATTCTGCCACGCCAGTTGCACTGACTTGCTGGCGCCATACGCGTGCGACTTGAAGATCGCATCCAGTTCCTTCGCCATCGGCTGCGCCGGCGCCTGCGTGGGCACTTGCGCGTACACCCCAGCGGACAACATGGCAAGCGACAAAAAACCGTGAGCAAATTTCGAGCGGTGCATGAAACTGTGCATGGTAAGACCTCCGAGCAATCCAGTTGTTTCAAAAATGAGGATGATGGTCTGCGCTTTCGAAATCTGCGAATCGCGCTGTTACTGCGAGGCCCGGCCCGTCTTGTCGAGTTCCCTATAGAAACCAAGATCGCGTCCGCTCAGGCTCTTGGCGATATACGCAATCTGTCCATAGTGCAGGCCAAAGTGCTCCACCACCTGGTAAACAGCTTCCAGTCCGCTTACGTGATAGCCCTGAATCTCATACGGCGCAACCAGGTCGGCCTCGGTGAGCCGCTCCAACACCTGCCGCGCCTCATCCATTGTCGCGCCCAGTCGCTCCAGCAACGCCGCCGCATTCATTCCACCTTCGGCCGCAAACTCTGCCGGCCGGTCGCGTTTGTCTTCCCGCAACTCAAACGAGTCCACCAGCCACTGCCGCACGTTCCCGTTCAAATGCAGAATCAAATTCCCAACACTGTTGCAGGCGTCATTGGGTCGCCACCATACCTGCTCCTCGGTCAGCACTTCCACGCTGGCTTTGAGCCGAGGCCAATAATGTTCCAGCAGTTTCCTCCGCGAAAACTCCAGAAACAACCCACTCACACTTGCTTCATCAACACTCATCGCAACTCCAACCCCTTTACCCAAGAATCAATGTCCATGAAGCTATGCAATCTGACACCGGCAATACGCGGCTAATAGCTAGAAGCTAGGAGCTATAGCGGTTTCAGGATTGCCGTACCCAAAGGGAATACACTCAAGTCGACGCGACCCCAAGGAGCGGCGACCTCGCAGTAGTGCAGATAGGGTATACCTATCCTGAAACCGCTCTAAGGGCTGGCTTCTCATGTATCCGCATGTGGTAATTGAACACGATCAGCACCAGGATCCCGAACACCATCGCCAGAATCGCCAGCGGCGCGCCATACGGGTACCCCTCCGTCAATGCAAAGCGAATCAGCACAATCGACACCACGAATGCCGCCGAGCGAAACACAAACTCGTAGTGCCCCGAAACCACAATCGACAAAATCAGAATCAGCACATCGGTAAAAATCATCACCGTGAACAGATCGTTATAGAACGTGGTCACGTGCGCCAGGCCAGTCGATCCAATCATGACCTCGCGCCACACATCCATTCCAAACAGCCCGATGTTGTAGCCCGCCATCGTCAGCAGCAACGCGCCCAGCCCCAGCGCCACGGCTTTCTTCTGCGCCACAAACCGCCGGCGCGCCATCGACGGAGCCGCTTTCCCCATATGCCCGGCGCTTCCCCGCGCCACATGCTGAAAGATCGCCACCAGCAGGTACATCAGGAACCCCGCCCACATATCCACAAACAGCGGCAGCGCCTCGATCGTCAGCGTGTGCTTGGTCACCATCTCCGCCGCTTCGGCAATGTCCTTGAAGACCTCCCGGATAAAGATCAGCGACACAATTTCAAACTGGTAAGCGATCGACTTCGTGGTCGACTCATGCAGCGCCCCAATCAACGTCACTACTTCGTAAAACAGAATGAAGTTGAAAGGCGTTGAAATCGCCACCAGGTAGTTCTCGCCGGCCCCGGCAATCGGCGCAGGAGGATGCGCGAGCGTCTTGGCCAGAAAAATCAGCAGCAGGTGAATCGCAAACCCGGCAATCCCCAATCGGATCACCAGGTGCTTCAGCGCCGTCTTGTTACGTTCTGAAAAAATCCGGTCATGCGAAGCAGCCACGCGCAGCCAAATGGCCGCAGGCGCCTGTTCGCCGACATCTTCGTCTTCGATCTCTGGATTCGTCATCGTCTCTTCTTGCCGAGTCGCCGCATTGGGGATCACAGCACAGGCTCTGAAAGCCAACGGTTTCAACCTGGGGAACGTTGAACTTCACTTGAATGCCCTGTGCGGAGTTTCCTTAGCTTATCGCACCAAACCAGAGCCGCACACCGTCGAATTGCGGAATCCGCCATCGCAGCGATAAGATTCCCTCTGAAATCGTTTCCATGAGGACCCGCCATGCGTATCTCTGCTTCGCTCTCCCTCGCCGTTCTTGCCCTCGCCTCTCTCTCCTTCACAACCGAAGCGGTCGCCCTGCCGCCAACCGCGGCGTCTACCCCATCGCAGGTGGCGCTGACGCCCCCCATGGGATGGAACAGTTGGAATTACTTCGCGGAACGCGTCACTGACAAAGACATCCGCGACTCCGCCGACCAGATCGTCGCCACCGGCATGAAAGACGCCGGCTACATCTACGTCAACATCGACGACACCTGGGAGGGCGAGCGCGACTCCAGCGGCGTCCTGCACACCAACTCCAAGTTCCCTGACATGAAGGCCCTCGCCGACTACGTCCACTCCAAGGGCCTCAAAATCGGCATTTACTCCTCCCCCGGCCCCAAGACCTGCGGCGGTTACGAGGCCTCGCTCGGCCATGAGCAGCAGGACGCCGATCTCTATGCCTCCTGGGGTATCGACTACCTCAAGTACGACCTCTGCAGCTTCATCCCTGCCGTGATGGAAAAACAGGCCCCCCACGACCGCGCCGCGCAAATGCGCCTCATGATCGCAGCCTATGACAAGATGTCCAAGGCGCTCAAAGCCACCGGCCGCCCCATCGTCCTTTCCCTCTGCCAGTACGGGTGGGATTCGGTCTGGGAGTGGGCGCCCGCCCTCGGCGGCAACCTCTGGCGCACCACCGGCGACATCGAGCCCAACTGGGACCGCATCTACGACCTGCTCGAGCAGCAATCCGGCCTCGCCAGCTACGCCGGCCCCGGCCACTGGAACGACCCCGACATGCTTGAAGTCGGCAACGGCAAGCTCAGCCTCGCTGAAAACCGCTCCCACTTCTCCATGTGGGCCATGCTCGCCTCGCCCCTGCTCGCCGGCAACGACCTGCCCCACATGAAGCCGGAGATCAAGTCCATCCTCACCAATCCCGGCGTCATCGCCATCAACCAGGACCCGCTCGGCCACCAGGCCCGCCGCGTCTACAGCCAGGGCGAAGTGGAAGTCTGGTCCCGCGAGCTCAAAGACGGAGCCATCGCCATCGCCATCCTCAACGCCGGCAGCGACCTCTACTCCACCCATCCCTTCCATCTGAGCCTGGCCAAACTCGGCCTGCACGGCCCGCAAACCGCCAAAGACCTCTGGA
>Ga0302197_10000741_pt1 | contig 32679 bp, 23 predicted proteins | sample II_Bog_N2_1_FD_193526 | JGI IMG/M metagenome (GOLD analysis project Ga0302197, IMG submission 193526) | Peat permafrost microbial communities from Stordalen Mire near Abisko, Sweden - II_Bog_N2_1 | ecosystem: Environmental > Terrestrial > Soil > Wetlands > Peat | place: Sweden: Abisko... | reverse complement strand
GACGACTATCACGTCTACTTTACGGACTGGTGGGAGCGCGATCTGAAGTCGATGCTGATGCGCGACCGGAATCATCCCAGCATTCTTTTCTGGAGCATCGGCAACGAGATCGATGGACGGCGTGATGCGTCAGGCGTCGTCATCGCCAAACAACTTCGCGATGCGGTGAAGAGCATCGATACATCGCGGCCGGTGACCATGGCCGTGCCTGGGCCGTACGATCACAACCTGCCGGAGTGGCAGGCGAACGATCCTGCGTTTTTGCATCTCGATGTGGGTGGCTACAACTATCAATGGCAGCAATACGAGATCGATCACAAGCGGTTTCCGAATCGGATCATGATGGGAACGGAGTCGTTTCCGTTTGAGGCATGTGACAGTTGGCGCTATGCGGAACGGCTGAGCTACGTTCTGGGCGATTTTGTGTGGACTGCGATCGACTACCTTGGCGAGTCGGCGATCGGGCATTCGATTCTTTCTCAGACGCCGGGATGGTGGCGGCAGCAGTACCCATGGTTCAACTCGTATTGCGGCGACATCGACATGATCGGGGAGAAGAAGCCTCAGTCCTACTTTCGCGATGTTCTGTGGGGCCGCAGCCAGTTGGAAATTGCCGTGCAACGGCCGCTGCCGCGCAAGAGAACCGAGGAACTGGCCAACTGGGGCTGGCGCGACGAACTGCGCAGTTGGAGCTGGAAGGGGTACGAAGGATTTCCGCTGAAGGTACGCGTGTTTACTGCGGGAGACCGGGTGAAACTGCTGTTGAACGGCAAGGAAATCGGCGAGAAGCCCGTTCCCGAATCGGCCAAACTGATTGCGGAGTTCGATGTGCCGTATGCCGACGGTGAGTTGCGAGCGATTGCTTTCAAAGATGGACGCGAGATTGCTTCGAGTGCATTGAAAACGGTCGGCAACGCAGCGCGTCTCCATGTGAAAGTGGACCGCGAGAAGATTCGCGCCAGTCGTGGGGAACTGGCTTTTGTAACCGTCGAGATCACGGATGGCGCGGGTGCGCTGGTTCCGGATTTGGTGCGCGGAATCGATTTCCACATCGACGGCGTGGGTGAACTGGCCGCGGTAGGAAACGCGAATCCGAAGGATGTGGCTAGTTTTCGCGAGCCCACCTGCAGGACTTTCAACGGCAAATGTCTTGCGGTACTGCGGTCGCTGGGACGCGAAGGCCGCATTGCGCTGCGGGTAACCTCGGAAGGGCTCACGCCCGCTTCAACGATTGTGGAGTGCACTTCGCTTTAGACGAGAAATGTGAAACCTGAATGGCGAGTTATGGCATTCTCCTGCTCAACAGAATGATTGCTACCCGAAAGGACAGGATTTCGATGCGACGGTTCGATGCGAAAAAATGCGTTTTGATAGTTTTGATTTTTCTGGCCGGGCGCTGCTGCCTTTATGCAGACGATCAACGGCCGGCACACATGATGACGGTCTTCAACGTCAAGGAATATGGAGCGACGGGGACGAAGACGGACAACGCGGGGCCGGCAATTCAAAAGGCAATCGATGCGGCGTCCGAGGCTGGCGGAGGCGTGGTGTATCTGCCTCCGGGTGAATTCACTTCAGGCACGCTGCGGTTGCGGAGCCATGTGAACATTTACCTTGAATCGGGCGCGACGCTTTTTGCATCGGAGGATCCGGCGGCATTCGACGTGCAGAAGGCGCAGTCGAAGGACGCGCTTTTCTTTGGCGAGGATATCGAAGATATCTCCATCGGCGGCCGCGGCACGGTGGATGGCCAAGCCAAATATTACTGGGCTCCGGATACCATCGAGCGGTCATTTCTGCACAAGAAGTTGATCGTCGCGTCGGGCAAGTCGCAGATGCGTTCCTATCCTGTCGGCAACGGCACACGCACGGTCTATCCCCATTTGATATGGCTGGGGAGATGCAAGAACGTAAGTATCACCGGCGTGTCCTTCGTCAAATCGTTCAGCTGGACGTTCGCGTTGTTCGACTGCTCGCGCGTCGTGATTGACCGCGTTTATCTTTACTCCAGCTTGAAAGAAGCGGTGTGGGCGGATGGAATCGACATCGTCGATTGCAAGGACGTGAGCATCTCGAACAGCACCATTATCACGGGCGACGACTGCATCGTTTTTGTCTGCGGAATCCCCGAGTGGGGGCCGGCTTCGCCGTGCGAACACATCACGGTGACGAACTGCCGCCTTTCATCGGCCTCGGCCGCGATCAAGTTCAGCGAAGGCAATAGCCTCGTCATTCGCGACATATTGATTGATAACTGCGCGATCTTCGATTCCAATCGCGGACTGACCATGCAGATTGCGACGGGCGGCGATATCAGCAATGTCGTGATCTCGAATATCACCATGGACCTGCACCGCTTCGATTGGTTCTGGGCGGGCGACGGTAACGCGTTCAACTTCGAAATCAGACGGCAGAGCGAGTGGAACGACGAGCCGCGCAAGGCCGACGAACCTGGGCCGGGGTCGATTCACAACGTGATTGTTCACGATGCGATCGTGCATTGCCAGGGCGAGTCCACGATCTACGGACATCCGGAAAGCTGGCTGAGCGGTATGACATTCGAGAATATCAAGTTTTTCATTTCAAGTAATCCCGATTCGCCTTATGACACGGCGAGGAATGCGATGAGCTTCCGCTGGATCAAGGACCTGAAGCTGCGGAACATCGAGGTGAACTGGGAGAAGCCGGCCTACGAGAGGTGGGAGAGCGCGCTCTCGCTTGAGGACATCGATGGGCTGCACGTGGATGGCTTTTCGGGAATTGCGGCGTGGCCGGAGCGCGATTTTCCCGCGATCGCTCTTAAGAATGTTCAGAACGCTATGCTGCGCGATATGGACGCAACGCAGGGGAACAATGTCTTCGTAAATGTGGGCGGGGCGACGAGTCGCGACATTCATCTATTGGAGAATAACTTCCACGACGCGAAGGTTCCGTACCGGATGGACTCCGACGTAAAGCCGGACGCTGTCACGGCGTTGGATAACTTCCCGGCGGCAAAGTAATCGGGACGAATTGTGCATGCCCCGGCGGCCTCTGAAAGAGGAAATCGCAGCATTTCGCTCTGGTCTGAGTTGCGGCCCTGGGGCATCGCCTGAATGTTGAAGAATTGGAAAGGAACGACATGAGAAGGACGATTCTGGGAGCTTTGATCCTTTGTGCTTCGATGGGCGCAGTCAACGCTCCGGCTCAGGTGAAGATGACGAAAGAACAGATCCTGTTCTACACGTCGGAGTGGAAGGGCGATCGCTTTCCGGATGGCCGTCCGAAGCTCCCGGACGAACTGCTCAAGCGAGCGGTCGACATTTCAATTGAAGATATCTGGGGATTTCTCTGGAACCACGGTTACAAAGACCAGTTCGAGGGCGGCTGGCAGGCGCTGCATATCGAGCGGCCGTTTGCCGGACGGGCGCTGACTGCGCAGTACATGCCGACGCGGCCTGATATGATGAGGGCGATTCTGGCCGAGGGGAAGTCCGAGGGCCGCGTCGCCGATTCCAATAGCTGGCCGATCGCGGAGTTGAAGGAAGGCGACGTGTATGTTGCCGATGGGTTCGGGAAGATTGTGGAAGGCACGCTGATCGGCTCGAATCTCGGCAATGCGATTGCCGGGCATACACATGCGGGATTCGTATTCGACGCGGGCATTCGCGACCAGGAGGAAAACCGTGAAATCCCTAATTTCAACGGCTTTTATCGCGGCTACGATCCGTCGGCCTGGGCGCGCATGGAGTTGACCGGGATCAATGTGCCGGTGCGCGTTGGGCGAGCGGTGGTGCTGCCGGGAGACTTGGTGCTTGCCAAGACGGAGGGAGTTCTTTTCATTCCGGCGATTCTCGCCGAGGAGGCGATCAGTTCCGCTGAGTTTACCACTCTCCAGGATATGTACAATTTCGAGCTCAATCGCGAAGGCAAGAATGGCGGAGACTTCGAAGGCTGGCCCGCGGCGAAGTACGCAGCCTTCGCAAAATGGATCGATGCGCATCCCGAGAAGCTCAAGATGCCGCATGCGGAGTTCGACAAACTGCTGGAGGAAGCCGAAAAGCAGAATTAGCGCAACCCCAGGCGAGCCTAGGTCGATTCAGTGCTGCGGCGACTGCGGTCCGGTTGCCGGTGTATTTTCTTTCTGCTGGGCAAAGGTGTCGGCAAGACGGATCGCTTGCGCTGTTGCGCGACTCGCATCCTCGGTGCGGCCGAGCTTGCGAAGCTGTGCCGCGAGCATCGCGTGCAGCGACCCTTTCTCATCCGGATAGCCTCGGTCCAAAGCCGGCTGCAACGCCTGCACCGCTTTTTCGGGGCGGGATGTCTGCGCGTACGCGGTGGCTTGCTGAACGCCGATCCACTGATCCTCGGGCTCGATGACGGCAAGGCGATCAAGCAGCGAGAGCGCTGCCGCATAATCGCGCTCGCTCATGGAAGCCTGAATCAGCAGGCGCAGGAGTTGTTTGCGGTTGGGATTGAGTGCGAGGGCTTGTTGCGCCGTTTGCCGCGCCTTCTCCATCTCGCCCTGGCTAAAGTACGCTTCCGCGAGCTTCTCAGACAACTGGGGATCGTTCGGCCTCAAACGCAATGCTTGTATATATTCGTCGGCGGCTTTTGCCGCGTCAAGCCGGATGGACAGCAGAATGTCGCCACGGATGAGATGAACGGCCGCGTCTTTCCCCAAGGCCTGCAAGCGATCGGCGTTCTGAATAGCTTCACGCTCATAGCAACTGGCCAGTCGAGCGGCGTCCGTCTCCGCGCCGGCCTTGAGCCCGCGTTCGAGGGCGGGGATGGCGTGCATGCAGTCGCCGGTCCGCGCAAGGGCCATTCCACGCCCGAACCATGCTGCGGCATCGTCAACGGACGGCACAGGCGCGGCGATCAGCTGCTCCCAGCGGCCCTCCGCGAAAAGTTGCTGGGAAGAAGCTGTCTCCTCCACGCCAGGTTGAAGCTGAACCGCCGCACAATCCGAGCGGCTGTTGCGGAGGCATTGCCACACGGGATTGTTGCGCTCGGCGCCGGGAAGCAGATTCTTCGGCCACGCGGAGACCGTTCTTTTGAATTCGGTCCGCGAACGTCGATCGAGGTCGAGAAGCTTGCCGCTTGCCTCGTTCCAGTTTCCACGCGCGGCATCGACGAGCGCTTCCAACTCGAGGGTTGAAACTGCATTGGGCGAGGTCTGCTGGGCGGCCTTCAGGCTGGTCTCCGCGTCGGCCTCCTCGGCGAGCGATGCCTGTGCAAGGCCCAATTCGCCACGGATTTCGGGAAGGCCTGAGTCCAACGCGGCGGCCTGTCGTAACAGCGTTTCCTTTTGCTTTACCTCGATATTGTCTGCTTCGGCCGCTTCCAGGAGCATGGCGGCGCGTCCGCGTGCAGTAGCCCGGAGTGAAAGCGAGAGGACGCGATAGCGTTCCAGACTGAAGTCGGTCCACCATACCAGCGTTTCCTCGGACTCCGGCGAATGTGACACTGCGGCGAGAAACGCTTCCGCCGCGAGAGGAAATTCCTTCACCTCCATCTCCGCGTCGCCAAGATAGCCCCACGCCGCATGGTTCACGGAAGGCGTCTGAGCGGCAATGCGCAAAGGAGCGACCGCATCGGCCGGATGGCCGCACTGGAGCAATGCGACACCCAGCAGATAGTTTGCGGTGGGGTCCTGAGGCGCCAGATTTATGGCCTGTCGCAAGAGCGGAATGGCGTGTGTGTAGTCTGCCTGGCGATTGAGCGCCGCGCCTTCTTTCAGGAACTTGTCGAGGTCCGCGGATTGCTGCTGCGCGGCGCAGGCGAGGGCGAAGCAGCAGAGCGAAGACTCGAGAAAGGGCCGCGCCCTCATGCGCGCGTGCCAATGCTGCACATCATACAGAGCGACGAATCGGAGCGCTTAGTGTTTGGGCTGGACTTCATTGAACTTCTTGAAGTATTGCTGAGATTCTTCGGTGTATCCAAGCTTTTTTGCCAGGCGTGCGGCTTTGTAGTAAGCGCTTGCCAGGCCAGGCTGCAAATTGGCGTGCTCGCTGCGAATGGCGGCGCGATACTCGTCCAGAGCTCTCTCGATTTCTCCGTCGGCCTCGTAGAGCGCGCCCATCTGAACCAGGGCCTGGGTGTTCAGCGGATTGATGGCGAGCGCCTGTTCGAGGAGCGGTTTCGCTTCGGTGTAGTGATTCTCGTGCATTAACAGGATTGCCAGATCGAGCATCGGCCACTCGGATTTGGCTGGGCTGTTGGATTGGGCATCGATGGCTTTCAGATACCAGCGCTTGGCTTCGTCCAGCCGGTATTTGCCCTCGTAGCAGAGCCCCATGTTTTCGTAAGCGCGAACGAAATCCGGCGAAAGGTCGATGGTCTTCTGCGTCTCCTCGATGGCTTCGTCGAATCGATTGTCCGTATACAGCAGGCGACCGAGAAAGTAGTGGGCCGTGGCGTTATTGGGGTCGAGGCGGATGGCGGCTCGGATGGGCGGTTCGGCGCGATCCATTTTCCCTGCCTGGCTCATAGCCAGGCTGATCAGCATGAAACGGGCAGAGGAGTCGCCTGCGATTTGATTTGCGTCGCCGAGCAGATTGAGCGCCTCGCGGGTGCGGTTTTGCCCCAGCCGAACTTCGGCAAGGAGGGTGATCCAGTCTGCGTCACGGGGCGCGTTCATCATCTCGGCCACGATAAGCTTTTCGGCGCTGTCGAGTTGCCGCGAGTCAATCAGTTGCTTGGCTTGAACCTGCTTCTCAGGCATTGCGAGCGCCGCCCATGCCGATGAAGCGAAGACGAGAGCGCATGCCGCCATGTACATCCACTTCGTGGTCGTCTTGTATCGCAACTCCACCAATTCCACCGACCTCGTAGCCGGATGGCAGACTCTCCGTTCCGGCACTCCATGCTTCAATCAGAATCGCAGAACCACTTCGATCTTGCCCGAGCCGGGGCGAAGCAACTCGCGCACAGTGGGGTCCCTTGTTCGACAGGGTATCGCGCTACCCCGGTTTTGTCGAGGTTTCGCTGAAGGCAGATTTGCGCGATGAGGCAATGGGCCGGATATTTGCATTTAAGCGCTTATACTGCACAATTATCCGAATGTTTAGTTTGCTTACAGGAAAGCATCAAGTGTCCGAAATTGGACATAAGATACATATTTTCATAGAGAAGACTCGGATATAGTGCCCGCAAGTGCCGTGGAATTTTTTCCTATTGACAAGCGAGTAAGCGATCAGATAACGTTTGCTACAACCAAATCAGGTCGCGAAGATGACCTATGTTTTTCACTCTTTCGTCGGAACAACCTCAATTGAATAGCGGCATTTGCAACGTAGGCGATGCGGATGCGAGATATCCCTGAACCTTGGCATCGCGGTTCAAGGGCAGCTTGTATGCATGGGCACGCCGGCTTCCCGATTGGCGGTCGATTCGATTTTCAGGCGCGGCGAGGGCGCCTCAATCGACCCTGATATGGCAGCTTTAGAGCCGCTGTCGATTTGAATCTTGCATTGAAAGTGAGTGGCCGGAAGCCCGCGGAGATTGGAATGTCAACCGAGGGCCAAGCCAGGGAGTGACCATGTTGAGGAAAAAGGAGACGCAATGAGGCCGTATCGGATTTCGATTTTGGTAGTGCTCATATTCGTATTTCTCCGCGGATCTGCTCTGATTGGGCAAGCCGGAGGAGGCTCTGTAGTTGGCACCATTCACGATCCTTCCGGAGCCGCGGTTCCGAAAGCTGAAATCACGCTCACCAATACTGACACCGGGGCCTCTCTTACGACCAGGACCTCGTCAGAAGGCCGCTATGTCTTCCCGCTCGTCCAGGTGGACACCTACAGCGTGACCGTCACCGTGCCAGGCTTTGAAACAGTCGAGCAGCGGAACATCATTGTCGGCCTCAACAAGACCGTCGAAGTCAGCGAGGTCTTGAAGGTTGGATCGGCAAGTTCAACAGTCGAGGTTCATGGGGTGTCGTCGCAGCTTGAGACCACCACTTCCCAGGCGGCCACCACGATTGACCAGCAGACTTTTGACGATCTGCCCATTGCCATGTCGGGCGGCGCGCGCAGCGTCACTGCGATTGCCGACCTGATGCCCGGCGTTTCCGACGTGTCGGCAATTGGATACGGTAACACCGGCGCGACAGGGCAGGAGTTCTCCACCACCATCAACGGCGGCCAGGCATGGGGCGGCGCTGTCATGTATGACGGCATCCCCTTCGTCTCCGCCAATCAGAGCGGCGATTACCGCATTCAGCCGGTGCCAGTTGAGGCGCTCCAGGAGTTCTCCCTGGTGGGGAACAATTTCTCTGCCGAATACAGCCGCACACCCGGCGGTAATCTCACCTACTCCACGCGCTCCGGCGGCAGTTCCTTCCACGGCCAGGCCTACGAGTACGCGAGGAACACCGATCTGGACGCGGCAGGCTACTATGCGACCAGCTCGACCATCACCCACCAGAACGAGTTTGGCGTCAACATCGGCGGGCCGGTGAACATCCCGTTCCTTGGCTTGAAGAAGGACAAGATGTACTTCTTCGCCTTCTATAGCGGCTTCCGGCTGGCCGGGGGCGTGACTCCGAGCGATACCCGGATTCCAAGCCTTGCGGAGCGGACAGGCGACTTCTCCGCGGATGGCGACCCCATCTACGATCCGAACTCGACTACCTGCAACAGTGCAGGCGTCTGCACCCGTACCCAGTACAGCTATAACGGCGTGCTGAACGTGATGCCTCCTAGCGCCATCTCCGCTACGGGAACGGAGTACATCAAGTATCTTCCCCAACCCGTTGCCGGTCTCGGAAATGGGAACAACTTTGTTAGCACCGGCGTGAATGACCTCATTGAGAACCGCTGGGGCGCCAGGGTCGATTACAACATCAACGAGAAGAATCTTCTCCACGGGTTCTTCTCCCTCGGCCCCATCAACAACAACGGGTACACCAACATCTTCCTGGCCCCCATCGCGACGTATGGCGCCGGTTCGGGAAACAATCACCTTGGCCTTGCCCGCCTGGGCTACGATCACACCTTCTCGCCGTCCCTGCTGCTGCACCTGGGCTTTGGTTGGAACTACGACACGCAGGATGGCTTAGCCCCGTACACCAGCACGGTGGATACATTCGGCATAGGGAACGCGTTGCCTATCACCCCGCAGTTCTATATGACGCAGGGCGACGGCTTCTGCTGCCAGACGTACGCGGACACCAATGGAGCAGGCGGCTCAACCAACCACGAAAACACCTACATCGACAGCGGGTTCGTCTCCTGGACCAAGGGCCACCACGCATTCAAATTCGGCGGCGAATATGACCGCATTGGAGGCAACCAGAAATCGACGGACAACCTCGTTGACAGGCTAAGCGGTAAGGAAACTGCCGGCTTCACCGGTGCTGGCGCTCTTGATCCGACCACAGGCAACAGCTTCGCCAGTCTGATGGCCGGATCCTTCGACAGTGTGCAGCAGACGGACAACCCTATTGGAGTAGAAAACCGCTTCCAGTACTTTGACACCTATATCACGGACGATTGGAAGGTCTCTCAGAAGCTGACTCTCAACCTGGGACTTCGCTACGACATCCCATTTACCTTGAGTGTCCGCGATTCGATCAACGGGGTCCACGTTGCCTCCAGCTTTGAGCCGGATGTGCCGAACCCGGGCGCCAACAACATCCTCGGCGCGCTCGTCTACCAGGGCAGCGGTAACTTTACCTGCAACTGCAACCGCCTGACAGATACGCGCTACACCATGTGGCAGCCCCGCGTCGGCCTTGCTTACCAACTGGACGACAAGACCGTGATTCACGCTGGCTATGGCATGTATATCAGCATCAACGGATCAACCAATGGAAACGGCTTTGGACAGGTGGCGGACGGTTTTGATGCGACCGTGAGCAGCACCTCTCCCAACAACGGCACGACGCCGGCGTTTACCACTGCGGGTGGCTACCCCACGTTCACCCCTCCACCGTTCGTCAACTCAACCTTTGACAACTTCTCAGGAACGACCTGGGTACCGAAGAACAGCGGCCTTCCGGGTGTGATCAACGACTTCACGCTCAGCATTCAGCGTCAGTTGCCGAAGGGCTTCCTGCTTGACGTCTCCTACGTCGGCAATACCGCCCAGCATATCGCCTCTGGCCTTGATAACCCCGAGCAGTTGCCGATCAGCGACCAGATCCAGTACGGTGCGTCTCTGACCGCGCTGCTCAATTCTCCCGCGGGCATCGCGACCGGGGTTGCGGCGCCCTTCCCCAACTTCTCGGCAGACCTGGGCAGCAGCGCAACCGTGGGCCAGGCGCTGAGAAAGTACCCTCAGTACACCGGCGTCAACGAGATCAAGCAGAACAATGGCCACTCCAGCTATAACTCGCTGCAGGCCCGGCTCCAACGCCAGTTCCACGATGGACTCTCCGTGCTGACCAGCTTCACCTGGGCCAAGCAGATGAGCACGGCTGAAGATGAACTCAGCCAGTTCAACGACGGTCCCCAGGATACGTACGGCAGGCAGGGTGAGTACACCACGGCTCTGGATCAGCCCCCGCTGAACCTGACCGTCACCTATGACTACCAGCTTCCCATTGGTTACGAGAAGAAGTGGCTCAACCACGGCATTGCCGCCACGCTGGTGGGCGGTTGGGCCGTTGCCGGAATTCACCACTACCAGAGTGGAACCGCGCTGTTTGAGACTTCGGCCGGGAATAATCTGAGCATCTTCAACGACATCCTGCGGCCCAACTATGTTCCCGGAGTGTCGGAGAAGGCAAGCTGGTCAGGAAAGTTCAACCCGCACATCGACGCTTACATTAACGCCGCTGCCTTCACCGCGCCTGCGCCCAACGCCTTTGGCAATGTGTCGCGCGACCTTCCATTGCGCGGCATGGCCTACCTGGATGAGGATTTGAGCGCACGCAAGGACTTCCACATCTACAAGTCGTCCGCCCTTCAGTTCCGCACCGACTTCTTCAACGCATTCAACCGCGCCCAATTGATTGACGTCTTCACGAACACTTCGGTCGGCAGCACCGGCTTCGGCACGGATGGTCACCAGGGCAACCAGCCGCGCACCATTCAGTTCTCACTGAAGGCGCTGTTCTAACCAACACCGCCAATCCGAATGGGGGAAGGGATAAAACCTTTCCCCCATTTTTTCGTGCAATTCTTGCTCCTTCCCGGTCTTGCGGAAGGTAACTGCGGGCTGAGTCGGCCGGTTCTCTCCGTTCACGATGGGCGCCAATCTCCAAGCATCCCGCTTGTGATTGAAATGGCAACGCGCCCGGCATGTACTGCGCCACGCTTGGGCCCATGTGCTCCCATCTTCTCAAGCCTTTCCCGCAGCGATATGCTTTCATCTGGTTAAGAAGGAGCGTCTGAATTGTCAATGGATGCGAAAACCAAGTCATTGCTAAGCCGCAGGGCATTTCTCGGTAACTCGGTGGGTGCAACTGTTGCCTCGATCGCTCTGCCGGGAAACCTGCCCCCTCTGGCATCCGTGGACCCTGCGCCGCAAGTCCCAACAGCTGACCGCGGAGTTGTGTTTCTTTCCGCAAAACCTATATGGCCGCACGGGCGCGACAAGGAGATGAATCTGTTTGTCGGGTTCCGCGCTGTCTTCGAGACTCCGCGGAACGGCAAGGTTCAGTTGCGCGTGGCCGGAGCAACGCTCTACCGGATAACCCTGAATGGAAGATTCTTCGCCTGGGGCCCGGCGCGAGGACCTCACGATTATTTTCGGTTCGACTCCTGGGAGATAACTCCGCTTTTGAAGGATGGCAGGAACCTGCTTTGCATCGAAGTCGCCGGGTATAACGTCAACAGCTATTACGTGCTGAATCAGCCTTCGTTTTTGCAGGCGGAAGTTGCATCGAATTCGACTGTCCTCGCTTCGACCGGCGGGGCTGGAAAGCAGTTTGAGGCGACAATTCTTTCAGAACGTGTGCAGAAGGTGCAGCGCTACTCGTTCCAGCGCGCATTTTCTGAAGCTTATCGATTGGATTCGCGCCTCGGCGACTGGCGGGAGAATGCGGATGCACATTTCGCATTGGCTGAATGTTCCAGTTCCGCGCCGCGCAATCTCATCGAGCGGAGAGTGCCCTATCCGGCGTACGAGATGCGGCAACCGGCGCAGGTCTGTTCTTCAGGAACCTTTCGATGGGGTCGAAATGCTCCGAAGAGCCTTGCGGAGGATCGCAGCGTCCCATTCGGGGCGAAGATAAGCAACCACCTGCTGGGGTATCCCGAACAGGAAATGACGATCGTTCCGTACCTCGAATTGCAGAGGACTGAGAGCGTTGCGAATTCCCGCATTGACGAAGCTTACGATTGTCATCGCCCCATTGAACTTACTAAGAGCGACTTCAGGATTTTCGATTTCGGCGCGAATCTTACCGGCTTCTTTGGCGCAAGAGTTACGGTTCGCTCCCCTGCCAAGCTTTACTTCACATTCGACGAGACACTGACCAATGGCGATGTGGATTTCACCCGCTTGATGTGCGTGAATATCGTTGCATATACACTTGCGCCCGGCACATACAATCTGGAGTGCTTTGAGCCGTATGTGCTTCGGTTTCTCAAGGCGATGGTACTTGAAGGCGAATGCGAGATCGACCGGATCTACCTTCGCGAATATACAGCTCCGGATGTCTGGACAGCGCATTTTCTATCGAGCGACGAAGGGCTGAACGAGTTATTCGATGCGGGCCGGGAGACTTATCGCGCGAATAGCGTGGACTTCTTTACGGACACGCCTTCCAGGGAACGAGCCGGATGGCTATGCGACAGTTCTTTTACTGCACAAGTTTCTCCGCTCCTGAGCGGACATACAAAGGTAGAGAAGAATTTCTTTGAGAACTTCATGCTTCCGGAGCGTTTCCAAAATATCCCGGATGGGATGATTCCGATGTGCTATCCGGCGGACCATTACGACGGCGGATATGTTCCCAACTGGGCGCTTTGGTTTCTCGTGCAACTGGAACAGTATCTGCTGCGCAGCGGCGATCACGAGTTAGTCGAGGCACTCCGCCCCAGGGCGCTCAATCTGCTTGATTATTTCAGGCCGTTCCAGAATGAGGATGGCCTCCTCGAAAAACTGAAGGGGTGGGTATTCATCGAGTGGTCAAAATCGAATGACTATGTACAGGATGTAAGTTACCCGGCGAACATGCTCTATGCGGCGGCCCTTGGCGCAGTTGGCCGCATGTTCAATCTGCCGCGATGCACGGAGCAGGCAGAATCGATTCGACGGGTAATTCGCGCCCAATCGTACGACGGCGAGTTTTTTGTCGATAATGCTGTTCGCCAGGGGGGCAAGCTTGTTGCGACCCGCAATCGGACTGAGACTTGCCAGTACTATGCTTTTTATTTCGAAACGGCAACGGCAGATACGCATCCGGAACTATGGAAAAAGCTAAGCACGGAGTTTGGACCGCCGCGCAGGACATCAAAAGCATTTCCGGAAATCGCGGCGTCGAATGCCTTCATGGGCAACGTGATGCGGATCGAACTCCTTTCACGTTCGGGCCTGACAGATCAGCTGGTAGAAGAATCAAAGGTTTTTTTTCTTCCAATGGCAGAGTTGACGGGGACATTCTGGGAGAATATGGGCAACGAGGCGAGCATGAACCACGCGTTCGGTTCGCACGTAATTGTGCATTTATTTCGCGACGTGCTGGGCCTCGATCGCGTCGATACGGTCGCCAAGGTGGTCCAGGTCCGCTTCTCCAATTCATTCATTTCGATGTGCGAGGGGCGGGTACCAACGCCGGACGGATTTGTGTCTCTGAAGTGGAAGAAGGCCTCGGGCACATTGATGTACCAGGTGGATGCCCCCGCCGGGTACGGTGTCGAAGTCAAGAATCAGGGAGCGTTCCTTGCCGTCCCCCGCAGCTTCCCTCACGGGAAGATCGAATACGGCTACAAAATCGACGGAGGATACAAGTAGGGATTTGCGACGTTCTATTCCGTGGAATGCGGAGCCGGAGAATCTGGTCCGACCATAACACGGGTATGCTCCTGGAACGTCCCGATCGTTTGTGTTACGAGCCGCTCGGCAAAAACAGGATCGTGCGTCTTCAGAGCCTCAATGATGCGGGCGTGCCGCTCAATGCTCTCAATCCACTGGCCCTTTTGCGTGCGCACGGTTTGGACGACGACGAACGCGAAAAGAGGGACGATGATTCGCCTGAGAGCCTGCACCAGCATGCGGTTCCCCGTCATCTCCGCCAACAGCAGGTGGAAGTGCAGGTCGCGCTCGTAGAATGCATTGATATTCTGGCAATCGGCCGCGGAGCGCATATCGGCTAGCGTCTGCTCAATGTCGCTTAGATCGGCTTTATTCTGGGCAACAATGCGGGCGCAGTAGCCTTCCAGTACCGCGCGGAGTTCGTAACTATGACTAACATCTTCGTAGCTAAGTCGAGTAACCTGCGCGGTTCGGCCAGATCCTTTCTGAACGAAACCCTCCGCCATAAGAATGTTGATCGCCTCTCGAACTGAAGTTTGCGAGAGTCTTAGCAGCTTGGCGTATTTCACCTCGGCGATTTTCGCTCCAGGAGCTAGACGGCCGCTAACAATCTCCTGCCGGAAGTACGCGGCAAGGTTGTCCTTCACAAGAAGAAGGTCTGCCTGCGCGTTTTTCATTCCCAAGGGAGAGGAACTCATCTCCTCGATTCTACCATGGTTTGGATTGGAAGGCGCGCCGATTTAAGCGGCTTCTTCTTCTTCTGGAGTGGCCTGTTGACAGGGGTTTTAGCGACTTCCGAGGTCCGCTATTGTATCGACAGAGCGAAGGTCCGGCATCCCCCTTTTCCATCGGTTACAAGGTGAACTCGATCGCGCCCTGGAAATTCACTCGCGGCCGTAACTCCGGACGGTGGAAGTAATCTGGCCGAATATCTTTGAGTTTAAGGCTGCGCTATGTGCTTCAGAAGCTTAATGACCCTTCGATGGCGGAGTTTGGCTTCTCAATGACCGAGTTGGGAGGTTTTCTGAGAACGGTTGGGCAAATCGGTGTGGGTGAGGGTCATGGAATCGCTTTGATACCACTCGAACGTTTGTCCAAGGTTATTGCATTGCGCTTGAAATGGTTGGAGGAGAAGGTCGCTGTGGAAATCGGCTTAAATGAATATCAATCTTGCTCCGGCGAGCGGCTACGGGTGGGCACACATGCAGATGTGGAGGAGAAACGCCCCCGCAGGGGACGATGACCGCGCTCGTAGCGTTTTTTATCGGAGGCGGCGGTGTTGCGCAGATATGGCAATATGAGGCCAGCGCGCATGGAGTCGTGCCCGTCCTTGGCTACCTGCCTGGGTTTCTCGAATCCCATGTCTCCAAAGGCGAGACATGGGGCACCCAATCATTTTGGGGTGGGCAGAACTGGGCCACCCGCCAATTTAGAGAGAATTGAACGGAAAGGGAATACTTGCCGATATTCGATCAGAGGAGATTCACTTTGGAGTCATAGCAGCGGATATTGCAGATCGGCCGGATTTCAAAGTGCGGTGGATCTCCAAGCCTGCCCGGCGCCAGTGGTTCGAGTGTCGAGGCCGCAGAGAATAAGCTCAACACGATTCTCGACACTTTCGCATGACAGCCTGCGATGTTCAGTCCTGATTCGTAAACCTAACGCTCGCAGCATTCAAAATGACCAGCTGCAATAGGCGAGATGAAAGAACGCCATGTACACCGGACAACTGAGCTTGAGCGGTCCATTCGGCGCCGCGGACCAACGGGCAACGCCCAACAGCATCGCCGATGTCGATGGCAACGAGACTACCTTCGCGCTTTTGTTTGAAACGGCTCTGGGACTTTCCGACATGGAGTGCTCCGCGACCGGAGCATCCAACAACCCGTTTGATACAGAAGAAGACGCCGGGGGACTCCTGCTCAACTTCAGTTCAGGCGGACTGGGTACGACGAATGGTAGTGCTTCCTTCGGCCAACTCGTGTCCCAGGCCGGACGGCCTCAAGTCCTGGCTGTAACCAACTCAACCGAAAGCGATGCTCATGGCAACAAGGCGCTTCCTGTGGCAGCACTCAACACGAGAGCGCAGAAAATCGAATGTCCAGCGCAAGGTGTGGGTGCCGATGGCGGCCTTGCATCGCGGCCAAGCGTCGCGGGAGCTTTGAACAAAAGTGAGCTCTCCGATTGGATGGATGCTCATGCGTTGACTCGCTCCAGTCACCATTGTGCAATGTATTGCCGGATGGGGATGGAGGCCGCGGGCCTCAGCACCGCGGATCGCCCTCAGACAGGTGATGCCGGAGATTACGGCCCGTTCTTATTGAGGCACGGCGCACAGACCGTTCCACAGGATTCTTACGTCCCTCAGGTTGGGGATGTAGCGGTATTCGATAAGACAAGCCAACATCCTTTTGGCCACATTGAAATGTACGACGGCCACCACTGGGTGTCGGATTTCATGCAACATAGCTTTTCGCCATACCACGATGCGAACAGTGCGCCTCCGTTCACCATCTATCGTTTTGCATAAGATCGACATGACCGACGCAAGTATTGAACGAGCCCGGCAAAAGAGGTAGCCGCTTTTCCGCGCTGCCAGGCTCGCGATTCGATTCACCGCGTGGCATGCGCTCGAATGGAGGGCATGCAAAGCCTGAAGAGGCAAACATGCCAAGAACAAGATTCTCATGGACCACGGCCTGGCCGATGTCGAGGATGCTCACGTGGGTCCGGGCGAGGATGCCGGTGAATTCAGCGGTGAGTCCCGGCGTACTGCGTCCGGAGAAATGAATTAGAACAGTCTTGATGGGGGATTCTGACAACATGCCTGCGTTCGAATATAACGGACGAGGCAATGGCCACACATGGCGGAGAGGGGTAGTACAAGCGGTAAACATGCAGGTCAGCAAGCTCCCAAGGTTAATCCGCCGGATGTGCTATCTTTTCAACAACCTTCAGCGAACTCTCTAGCGTGTGCAAGAATGACGCAGCATGGTCCCATATCTTTGTGGAATGCGTTGATCGCCGCTGACAATGGACATGGTTCCTTTGTCAGCAGCGCGGAAGCCCGTGTTGCACGCACGGATTTGGCGAGGGGTTCAATTCTCGACGGACGGGGAGAGGAGCTCCGCGGACAGTCCGTGGTCATCATGACTACAGATCAGTTGTCCACGGCATTGGCGCTGTTTGAACTGGACGGCATCGCGCGCCGCATTGTTATTTACCCCAACGAATCGACGTTCGAATATCTTCCCTTTGTCATAGGCGCAACGAATGCCGATGCTGTTGTGTCGGATCGGAAAGGCTTGCCGGCTGGCTCTTCTTCGGTTGGACATCACATGCCGTGTGTACACACGATTCTGGCGCGGAATTACGACCGAAGCTCGCCACTGCAAACAGAATGGATCACCTTCACATCCGGTACGATGGGGCGGCCAAAACTTGTAGTTCACACCCTGTCGAGCCTGACCGGGGCCATTCTTTCCGGCGATGCTCCGGCGGAGAATGTCGTTTGGGGTACGCTTTACGACATTCGCCGCTTTGGCGGCCTTCAGGTATTTCTTCGGGCGGCACTTTCCGGCTCATCGCTGGTCCTCTCGAGCCCGACGGAATCAATTGGGAGTTATCTGACCCGTGCGGGTTCACTCGGAGTCACTCATATCTCGGGAACGCCCTCCCAGTGGCGCCGAGCCCTGATGAGCGGGGCTGCTCATTCGATCGAGCCTGAATATGTTCGCCTATCGGGAGAAATTGCCGATCAGGCGATACTGAATCATCTCCGCTCAGTTTATCCGCAAGCCAGGATCGTACACGCCTTCGGTTCGTCCGAGGCTGGCACTGTGTTCGAGGTGAAGGATGGCGCGGCCGGATTTCCAGCCGGCTTGATTGGACAAGCGCGGAATGTCGAGATGAAGATCGAGAATCGAACGCTGCGGGTGCGATCGCCTTGGACGGCAAGCCGTTACCAGGGCGACGATGCGCTCACCCTGAGGAGCGCGGATGGGTTTGTCGATACGGGTGACATGGTTGATTTGCGCGATGGCCGGTATTACTTTGTTGGCCGTCGGGATGGACGGATCAACGTTGGAGGGCTCAAGGTGCATCCGGAGGAAGTAGAGGCGGCCATCAATCTTCACCCTGCTGTTCATATGTCGCGGGTGCGGGCGAAGAAGAATCCGGTTACAGGTTCGGTCGTAATTGCGGACGTGGTGTTAATCTCGCCGTCAGAAGCGGGAACTCGCGAGGAACACGCAATCGAGGACGACATCGTTCAGTTCTGTCGCAAATCTCTTGCTTCGCATAAAGTCCCGGCGGTGATCCGATTCGTTTCCGCTTTGGATATCGCTGAATCGGGGAAGATGCGCCGTGGGAATGCTTGACTTATCGTGACAGATGCCCCCAGGCTTGTTTTTTGCGCTACGATCGACGCGAAGTAATGAGAGTCACATACGGCCCTAAGTGAATGCGAGAGGCTGCCAAGCGTACAACTATTGCGGGATTTTCCGCTAAGCCCGCTCCTGAGTACAATTTACACTGCTTCGCTGTAAATTCACGATGCCATCGGGCCGTACTTCGGCAGAAGCAGTGGACGCGCGATTTATGGAGTTGCCGTCACGAGGTTGCGGGTGGCGGCAGCCATGCCTGGCGCAAATCGAGTGCGGTGCCCAGAGCGAGGATTGAGCGGGTCGATTCTCCCTTTTTGTTTACAGCAACGGAACGGCCGCCTTGGCCTATCAGGGAGCAAATGAAAGGATCGAACATGGGATTCCCGGCGCAGAGACTCAGAAGACTACGGACAAGCGAAGCGATACGCGGTCTGGTTCGCGAGAATCACCTTTCGGCCGGCAACTTCGTTCTCCCCCTTTTCGCGGTGCCCGGCAGCAAGGTCAGGCGAGAGATAGAGGCGCTTCCAGGGAACTACCAGTTGTCTGTCGACTGCCTGGTTGAGGAGGCTATCGAAGCGCGCGCGCTCGGTATCCCCGCGGTTCTTTTGTTCGGCGTGCCGGAGACCAGGGATGAGCTGGCGTCCGGTTCTTATGCCGAGAACGGAATTGTGCAGGAGGCCGTCAGAGCCGTGAAGCACGCGGTTCCGGGCATCATCGTTATCACAGACGTGTGCGCATGCGAATACACTGCGAACGGACACTGCGGAGTCATAAAGGACGGGTATCTCGATAACGATTTGTCGCTTGAATTGATCGCCAAGATTGCTCTTTCCCATGCACAAGCCGGGAGCGACATGGTGGCGCCGGCAGCCATGCTGGACGGACAGATTCAGGCAATCAGGAAGACGCTGGATTCGCACGGTTTCCATAACCTGCCGATCATGGCGTATTCGGCAAAGTTTGCCTCAAAGCTTTACGACCCGTTCTTCAAAGAGGGGACACAATCGGAGGTGTCGTTCGGAGATAAGAGGACCCATCAAATGGACTTCTGCAACTCCGACGAAGCCATGCGCAAGATTGCGCTCGATGTCGAGGAAGGAGCGGACATCGTCATGGTCAAGCCCGCGCTCTTTTACCTGGACATTGTTTATCGCGCCAAGCAGGAGTTTAAAATGCCGCTGGCTGTATATGACGTCAGCGGAGAATACGCGATGATCGATGCGGCGGCCCGCATGGGGCGTCTCGATAGAGATGCGATCATGCTTGAAGCACTCTCGTGCATGAAGCGCGCGGGAGCGGACATCATTATTACCTATTTTGCGAAGCGCGCCGCGGAACTGCTGCAGCGCAATGAGCAACTCGCCCAATCTCAAATTGAATACAAGGCACCCGAGCAACACTTTACGGCGATTCGATGACAGATAGCATCTGCGACAACGGCCGTGACTGCTCTGCCGCCGTACATCCGCCGCCGCAGGAAACGCCTGGTGAGTCCACAAGTCTTCGCAGCTTTATTGAGACGCTTTCAAATGCCGGCCGGCTTGTGCGGGTGAGAGAGACGACGCACTGGAGATTCGATCTTGGAAGAATCACGCGCGAGAACAAGACGCCGCTGCTGTTTGAGAACATTGCGGAATATCCAGGCCAGCGTGTGTTCACAAACGGCCTGCGCGATATTGGATTGATCGGGCTGGCCTTCGGGCTGGAGGGCAGAATCAGCCGCGAAGATCTCATAGCAGAGGTCAGGCAGAGGGTTGCCAAACCGGTCAGTCCAAGAGTTGTCGAGACGGGCCCGGTGCTGGAGAACATTCTCCAGGGAAGCGGCATCAACCTTTTGTCACTCCCGGTTCCTCATTGGAATGAGAAGGACTGCGGCAGATATCTTGGCACCTGGCACATCAATGTAACCAAAGACCCGGAGACGGGCGCGCGCAACGTTGGTGTCTATCGAATGCAACTGCTGGGGCCAAATCAAGCAACGGTTAGTACAGCTCCGGAGAGCCACCTGGCTCAGCATGTTGCGAGGGCGGAGCGAGACGGCCGAGCGCTTCCCATGGCAGTCGCTATCGGCGTAAGCGAAGCGGTAATCGTGGCGGCAGCCGCTGCTTATCCCTACGGAATGGACGAATATGAGTTAGCTGGAGGTCTGCAACAGAAGGCTTTGGAACTTATCCGATGCCAGACGGTGAACCTGGAGGTTCCGGCACACGCGGAGATCGTGATTGAGGGATTGATTCAGCCCGGCGTCCGGGTCCAGGACGGTCCCTACTTCGATTACACGGGAACAACCAACACGAATCCCGGCGCGTTTCTTTTTGAAGCTACGCGAATCGTGTTTCGAAACGATCCCATTTTTCGAGGCACTTCGATCGGAGTGCAAGGCGCAGAAGATCATCAGATCTTTGCTGTTCTTGCGGAACTCAAACTGTTGGACTTTCATCGCTCCAGTGTCAAGAAGCATGTCCAGGACATGATGCTCAAGCAGCGCCTTGTTCGCTGGACTTGTGCCGGTTCATGACGCAGATGGAGGAGCAGTTGGCCTACCGCGCTGGTTGAATAAGATGCCAAATGCCTTACTTCAAGTGCTCCAACCAAGCAACCCTGAACAAGCGATTTTTGTCGAGTGTGCATTCCATCAGGGGCTAAAGCCCAATGGATATTGCAACCTTCATGTATGGGCTAAACAGGCTGCGGAAAAAGGGCTGTGCTCGAACAAATTCCCCGTAAGACATCCCGCAGGGGCTAAAGCCCGCCTCATTCTATTGCGCTTATTGGCACGACTGAAGTCGTGCCCTTTCAAAACATCGAGTTTTTCCGCAGCCTGTAAAGCCCAGATCGATTCCGCGGCACTTACGGCACGACTGAAGTCGTGCCCTTTCAAAGCGGCGAGTTTTTCCGCAACCTGTAAAGCCCGTACTCTTCAAGACTGCGAGATGTGCATAGGTTTCTCAGATCACTCGACTGGAAGAATTTGCAGCCAATTGCAATCTACCAAATTGCAACGGCCCAAGCGTATCGCCTGGGCCGTTGGAGTGAACAGAATTTTAAAGAACCAAGGCCATCGCGCTGCGGCGAGTGCCCGAGCATTTTCACTTATGCTACCAAGTCGCGATGGTTCAGCGGCGTCACCCGGTTGACCGGGCTTCATGGGCGATAGATTCATCGCTCTATTAGAAGAATCGCCGCTCTGCGCATCGGATCGAGGAAAGCACGCTTGCGTGAAAGGATGCGGTTGCGTCCCATGCGGCTATACCTTCTCCGCTGGGGCAACCCCGGGGTCTTAGGCGCGATGCCCTAGGCTTCAGGCACCTCACGTTTTTTGCTGCTGGAAGAATCTGTCTGCATCTTTTGGACCGGTCTCCTTCCCCGTAAGAGTTCAATTTACCCCCATATTCACACGGCGTCAATGTATTCGCGGGGCCAGTAGCCCCAGGAATCCCATTTCGAGACGAATTCATTGTGAACCGATGATCCCGTCCGGCGCCCTCAAGCCGCACATAAAGTGGGAGGTCGCGGTCTATCTTATCGGTGTCGTATGCTCACCCAAAGAATTCCCGCAACCGGCCTTGGAAGCTCGCTCGACTCTCCGGATACACGTCCGTAGTACACTAGCAGAGCCAGGAGTATGGGCCTGATGAGTCTCATTGTCCCGTCAAGGAGTGCCTGGGGGATGGTTGCACGTGCAGCGCTTCGCCGCCTCCGCGGCCCGCTTAGCGGCCTCCCGATCTTCAGTCTCCCGCAGCCTCCGCAGGACTGGGTCACGAACAGCCAGTTCAGTGTTGGCGGGAGCTTTGGCTTTTTTCCAGGCACACGTGTGGGCGGAAATGAAACGGACCCGGCCATTCTCGTAAATTTAGAGGTGTTTCCTGCAATTGCACTGTCTCCATAACCGGTCGTCCTTGTGGTCGCAAGTGGGGGTATGCCGTGTGAACACGCTGATGGTAGTTGTCATGGGACTTGCTAGTGCGCTCATGCAATCACTGTTTTCCTTTGGCAGATTCTTGGCAATTCGCACAATGTTCGGAATAAACCGTTTGTTTTCAATAAAAGGAGAAATCAGCTTGACCCGTATGTCCATTCGCGTCGCCAGTCTGGCAGTTCTGGCCGTCCTTTCGTTGCCCATCTTTGAGGCGTCTGCTCAACAGAATGTGCCCCCCGCGCCCGCTCCGGAAGCTTCCGCGCCGACGCCCGCCGCAGCTCCCGTTTTTCCTCCGCCCGACCCGGCAAACTTCACCGCTGCAGCGCCTACCAAAGAAACAGTGAATGCGTTCCTTCAGACGAGCTGGGGATATGACGATAACCGTGTCTGGCAGGTCGAGAGCATTCTGAAGACACCGGTGGAGGGCATCAGCAAGGTCATCGTCTTTGTAGGCGACAAGACCGGCAAGCAGAAGCCTTCGGCAATCCAGTTCTTCGCCCTTCCGGACGGCAAGCACATCATTGCCGGCGAAGAAGTTCTTCCCTTTGGCGGGCGCCCCTACGCGGAATACCGGGCGCAAACCCAGCAAAAGGCAGACGGACCCTATCGCGGCGCAGCCACGAAGGACTTCGAGATTGTCGAGTTCGCCGATTTCCAGTGCCCCCATTGCAAAGATGCGCAAGCCAACATGGAGAAGCTCGCGGTAGATTTCCCCAAGGCGCGCATCGTCTTTCAGAACTACCCATTGCCCCAACACAGCGCAGCAGCCGGAGCAGCCGCATACGGTGTCTGTGTCGCCAAGCAGGGCGGAAGCAACGCATTCTTCACCTTCGCCTCGGCCGTTTTCGATGGCCAGGACGGATTGGCATCGCCCGATGGGGCCACTCTGACGCTGAACAGCGCCGTCACCAAGGCGGGGTTGGATCCGGCCAAGATCTCCGCCTGTGCCAAGGAGCCGGCAACCGTTGCCACCGTGGACGCCTCAGTGAAGCTAGCCAAGGAACTGAACATCAACCAGACTCCTACGCTGCTCGTGAATGGACGCCAGGTTCCGGCAAATGGACCCTACGATACCATCAAGCAGGTCATCGAGTATCAGGAAAAACTCGACGGCCTGTCGAAGTAACAACACTTCGGCCTGTAGCTTTCAAGCCGCTTCGATCGCAGTAATGCGGGGTGCCCCAGGTCTCGTCTTTGAGACCTGGGATGCTGCCGCTCCAAACGGCCGTAGTACTAGCACGAACCCTTGACTACATTAAAAGCGAAACCGTCCTAGCCTACCCACAAGGCCAGCCCGAACCTACCTCGCCGTTGTCGTCCGCTCCACCCGCATCATCGGCGTATGTCCCGCGGCCTGCGTTCCGCGAATCACATGCGGTGTCATCACAATCAGCAACGTGGAGTTGTTCTTGTTTATGTCCTTGCTTGTCACGTTGTTCAGGCCTGGTATTTCGCTTACTCCCGGCAACCCGCTGATCGCCCGGCTTTCCGACTTGTCCAGTTCGCTGACAAGCACCACGCCTTGGCCCTGCCTGACCGTGATCACGCCGTTATACGTGCGGCTGTTGAGGATCGGATTGCCATTGACAGAGGAGCCGGACAGGGCGTCGATTTTCATATCGATGTTCAGGGCAACGTCGTCGTTGCGCATCACGCTGGGAGTCGCTTTCAAGCTAAGCCCCAGATCCTGATACTGCACCTGCGGGACGTTGGGCACGCTGCTCCCCAACGACCCAAGCAGAGACGCAAGGCTGCTCGAACTCCCCGCACCCGTCAGCCCCGGGATATTCGGAAGGCTCGCCGACAAGCTGGAGAACGATGAGGTCTGGATCGGGTAGCGCGTTCCAGAGCGGATGGATGCCGCCTGTCCGTCGCCCAGCCGCAACTGCATGTGGTCAAGTTGGCGGGAATCGGAGGAGTTCAGGTTAAAGTTGGCTGACATTTTTCCCGGCGCCAGTGCGGATTGAGTAAGTCCGCCCCCGAACAAAGCGATGCCACTGGAAAAAAGCGAACTGGAGACCTGTCCGGAGGCCAGCAGAATTCCGAGAATTGCCAGCGTATCTCCCGGCGCGGCCAGTCCGGAAGAAACGATCTGCTGCACCAGCGCCTGGTTGGCATTCAGGATCGACTGCTCCTCGGCATAGACGTTAAACGCGGACATCGACTGCGGCGTCTGGATGCCTGTGTTGCGATCGCTGGTATGCGCAATCTGGATCAGTTCCACCTCCAGCAGCACCTGGCTATGACCGTCAATCAGGTCGCGGATGGTGGCGTTGAACGCGTTCAGTGTTGTGGAGGATGCACGGATCGTGATCGTTCCCGCGGAGGGATCGACGACAGCCTGTGTCAAATCGAAAACGTTCTTGGCCAGCGTGCCCACTTCGGTGAGTTCCGTGGCAACCAATCCCGGCATGTAGATAGTCTCGAGCTCCATGCGCTCGAATTGCTTACGATTGTCCGGTGTATCGCGAGCAACAAGAACGCGGCGCGTGTCGAGGGGAACATAGAACGAGGTGGTCAACAGACTCATGACCTGCATGGCCTGGTCAAACGTTGCGTCGTCCACATCCAGGCGGACTTGTCCGCGGCGGACGGTGTCGTCAACGGTTGCTTCGAGCCCGTAACCCTTGAACACCTGCTGGATTGCCTGGTGCGCATCGGTATGCAGATGGAAGCTCTTCACTCCCGGAGTGGGATGAATCGTCAACGCCTCGCCGACGGAATCCGCACCCTGCTCATAAAGTGGGCTTGATAGCCCCCGCACCGCGTCGTCCCCCAGTTCGTGAAGATGCTCGGCCACCTGGATATTTTTTGGGTCAAGCTCCAGGGCACGCTCCAGTGCGACACGCTCCGCCGCGGCATCTCCGCGAATGCGGTCTTTGGCCGCGGCCTGTATCAGTGCCGTCACGGCGTGGCTGCGGGTCAGCTCGGCTGTCAGCGCATAGTCCCGGTTGGACGGATCGAGCTCGGCTGCCAGCTTGAATTTGGGCAAGGCCTCTTCGAACTGCTCTTTTTCGAAAAGCTTGCTGGCTTCCAGAAAAAGCCTGGCCGCGCGGCGACGGTCGCTGTTGGTTGCCGGTTTGCCGGCCTTATCGTCCTTGCTTGAAGGAACCGCAGCGGGAGCGTTCTGGGTAGTGGGCGCCGAACTGCTGGGCGCCGTTCCGGCCGTCTGGCCCAGACCTACGCCCGGAAGGAGCGCCAACAGAATCCCGGCGGTGCAGAAATGCATCCCTGCATGCGTAGATCGAATCCTGAAAACGCCGGGTTGGGCCGTGCGCCGTTTCACACCGTGGTCCGTTGGTACGCCAGCAAATCCGCCAGCGAAGTTGCGCAGACCTCCGGCTGATGCTCAAGCAGCTCGTCGAAGCTGTACTTGCCGGTGGCGACCGCAATCACGGAAAGAAAATTGGCGCGTGCAGCTTCAATGTCCCGCGGCGTGTCGCCCACCACGCAAATCGAAGCTCCTTTGCCCGCCATCTCCCGGGCTTTGTTGGCCGCCTGGCCAATCAGCTCGGAGCGGATGGGAAAGTGGTCGCTGAACCCTCCGAAGCGGAACCACTGGCGCAGGCCAACTTCCTCCACCTTGATCCAGCCAATCATTTCCAGGTTGCCCGTGGCCACGCCGAGCAAAGCGCCGCGGCGAGCAAGATGGTCAAGGGTCTTTTCGACTCCCGGCATGCGTACCAGGTCCATTTCATGCCGGCGCTCCGCAACCGCGTGCCGCATCGCTTCAAGAATTGCCTCGATGCGGGTTTCCAGAATTTCGGCGGGCACTCCAGCCTGATTGCAAGCCTCGCGCAAAATCGCCGTATCCGTGCTCCCGTGCAGCAGAATGCCGGCCAGTGTGATTTCAAATCCGGTTACCCGATGCACACTCGAAGCGAAGGAATCAACGTGTACACGGTCGCGGCTTCTCAGCAGCGTGCCGTCGATGTCAAAAAGATAGGCATTCTGCGCGTCCCAGGAAAACCCCGGCTCTATGGCGACGCGCGCTTCATTGCTCAATGAAATTGTCAGCATATCCTCGAGTGTCCAGTCTCCAAGGTAGAGTGTCCAGTCTCTAAAATCGAGTATCCAGTCTGCAAAGTTCAAACCACAAAAAGGCCTGTCATCCTGAGCGAAGCGTACTTCAGCGGAATCGAAGGACCTGCTTTTGGGAAGCTCACGAAGGGTACGGGCTTTAGCCCGCACATCAAGGTGGCGAATTCAGTTGGGCTTTAGCCCCAGAGGGAACGCTCCGTCGAGAACATGCACGTATTCAGGGGGATAGTCAGCCTTGGCGATAGACCGATCGTACCGCACTGAGTACAGGACGTTCGCTACGCGGCGGACGCTTGAGTCCGGCGCGAACTTCGGCCAGATCCAGTCCCAATTCCGCCATGGCGCGGCTCAACGTGTTGCGGTGCATGCCCAGCTCCTCGGCCGCCTTACACTGGTTTCCCCGGTGTGCCTCCAATACTTCGCGCAGATACTGCTTCTTGAACTCGCGCACGGCATCTTCATAGCGCATGCCGCTGGAATGCATTTGCGTCACCAGGTTGTCCAGCTCTCGTCTCACGTTCACCTCTTGTTACTTTATCCGATTGGCCCGTTTTTGTGGGCCGCACATTCAGGAATTTCCGTCCTGTAAATTACGACTTGCCCTCGTGGGGATGCAGCCACTCCGGAGCCTCGCCCTCCAGAGTCTTGAGGCCCGCTTTCACGCGTTCCGCCAACTGATTCGGGCTCATCTGCGCGCTGACATGCAAAGCGGCAAAAAAATGGCGGGGCAGCCTCGACTCCACCAGCCAATGTGCCTGCGGATAGAACGCCACCGTCACCAGGATGACCAACGTCACCAGCAGTATTCCCTGGAAGAACCCAAAAACTCCGCCGGCGATCCGGTCCAGGCAGCCCAATCCGATACTGTGCAGAGCCCTGGACAAGAGGGCTCCAAGGATACCGGCCACTGTCATTACAATCAGTGCGATGAGCAGGAATCCGACGATATCGGCGATCTCCACACTATGCACCAAGGGGATCAAGTGAACAGCGACAAGGGGGTAATTCCATGCCGCCAGCACCAGGCCAAGGATCAAGCCGCCCAATGAGCAGACCGAACGAAAGAACCCCTGCGACAAGCCTCCCAGGATCGAGAGCAGCATAAAGATCACAATGGCCCAATCGACCCAAGTCATCGCGGTCATAGCGGTCATATCGGTCATAAAGCGCTCCGGCCGGGCATGAATCCCCCAAGGCCCTACAAGGTCCTACAAACTCAGATGCCGCCCCGTCAGGCGGTGGAATGCTTCAAGATACTTTGCTTGTGTCCGCTCTGCCACCTCTTGCGGCAGGCTGGGCGCGGGCGCCTGTTTGTTCCAGTGAATCGACTCCAGGTAATCGCGCACAAACTGCTTGTCGAAGGAAGGCTGTGCGCCACCCGGTTTCCAGGCGGAGCCTTCCCAAAAGCGGGAGGAGTCCGGCGTTAACACCTCATCGGCAAGAATAATCCCTTCCGAGGTTCTTCCAAACTCAAATTTTGTGTCCGCCAAAATCAACCCGCAAGCCTCCGCGTGTGCAGCCGCTTTGGCATAGATCGCCAGCGTCAGCCGGCGCAGCTCCGCCGCATCGGAAGCGCCCAGCAGGGCTTCCGTGCGGGCAAACGGGATGTTCTCGTCGTGCGCCCCGTCCTGGCTCTTGGTAGCGGGCGTAAACAGCGGCTCCGGCAGTCTTGAGCCGTCCTGCAGCCCGGCAGGAAGAGGAATTCCGCAGACGGTCGCACCTTGCTGGTATTCCTTCCAGCCTGAGCCTGCCAGGTAGCCGCGCGCGACACATTCAACGGGAAACATGGTTGCCCGCTTCACCAGCATGGAGCGGCCCTCAAGCTGACTTGCGTAAGGCTGGAGCGCGGCAGGGAACTCCCCCACTTCCGCCGTGATCAGGTGATTCGGCACAAGATTCTTCAGCAGGTCGAACCAGAAGAGTGAAATCTGGGTGAGGATTTTTCCCTTTCCGGGAATCCCCGTGCCGAGCACATGATCGAAGGCGGAAATGCGGTCGGTGGCCACCAGCAGCAGAGCGCCGTCAATAGCATAGAGATCCCGGACCTTGCCGCGTCCAAGCAAAGGCGTATCGCCTAGATTCGTTGTCAGGAGAGCTGCCACAGAGAGGCCTTCCATAGGAGGGAGTTGAATCTCCGATTCTCCCGCGTGCGCCGCGCTTTGTCAATGCGCATCGGGCTTGCACAGTGGGCCGGTTTGAAGGGCACCGGCTTCAGCCTCTACATGGATCGGCCAAAGTATTCATGGTCTCAATACTACAGTTGTAGATCGGAGATTTCGGCGGGAGCAGGGAGTCTTAACCCAATGAATGAGCCCTGAGGGAATGTCTCTTCAAGTTGACCCACAGCCGGGGCTGGATTGGCGGAATCTGCTAGCGGCTCGAGGCGGGGACAAAATAAAGAACTTCGAAATTCGAAGCTGTTCTTGAAATCGAACCAACCCCTGTGACAGCCGTCACGGTACGGCCTTTCCAGATGGGAGACACTCCAGTTGTCAACATGGTTCGGAAGGCACGTAAGAAGGCCCTCTTAGAGCCGGGCGACACGAAGCGGTTGTGGAAAGGGGAAGCCGCGGCTAGCTTCGTTAGTACAGGGATCACCAGTAGCCGCGCGCTACCGACCTCCAGCGCCGGCTACTGGTCCCCGTCTTTACCTTGTGAAAAGGCAAGCGCCTCCGAAGAGAAGAGATCCTTCGGGGGTGTATTTTTCTGCCTGAAAACTAGTCGTCACAGTGCGTTTCAAAAACCCTCCTTGTGCCAGTCGTATAGCCGCCTTCCCGCTCCTCGGAGCCGCGAACCCAATCTCGATCGTTGCCCTCGCAAACCTGCTAACCCGCTGCATTTGCTTCACAACGCGCCGCTCCTCCTTGCATTTCGATTGTTCACCTTACGAGATGCAGGGATTTTCGAAGGCTTTGTAGGGGGGCACGACTTCCATAGCCTGCCGTGAGCGCACCAGAAACAAGGGCCATCCGCGGTGGCGGATGGCCTCTTCATTCTTGGCTCGTCGGCGAACCGGACCGGTTTACTTGAAGGACGCGATGGCGCTGGCCTCGTCGTCGTAGATGTCGAATACGGTGTAAAGCTTGGTCAACTGCAGCAGGTCGTGGACCTTCTTGGTAAGTTTCAGCAGCTTGAGCGAAGCGCCCTGGTTCTTTGACGTGGTGAATGCGCTCACCAACTCGCCCAACCCGGAGCTGTCGATATAATTCACGTCGCCCAGGTTCAGCAGGATGCTCTTCAAGCCCTTGCTGATCAGGTCGCGAATCGCATCGCGCAACTGCACACTGCCCTCGCCCAATGTGATCCGCCCGCTCAAGTCCAGAACAGTAACACCGTCAACTTCACGGGAAGCAATAGTAAGTGCCACGGAAATTCCTCCTTGTTTGGTATTCAGGTTATAGCACTTTTGCCGGCAGGAATGGCAACAACCCTATCTGCCCGATGCGCCGGCCCGGACTGCTTGGACGGCTTGAATGGCTTCTATCCGTCCCAGGCCCGCGTGATCGCTGCACAAGTACCCTCAAGTTTTTTCGCCGGCCGGCGCCAAATGCTTCACGAGCGTCAACTCGGTTCCAGGATGCAGTTGTCGAAAGTGTACCTCATCCATGAAGGACCGGATGAGGAAGATGCCGCGGCCTGTGCCGCGCAACAGGTTTTCCGGAGCCAAAGGATCGGGAAGCGTATCCGGATCGAGGCCCTTGCCTTCGTCGGCCACTGAGATGACAAGTTGGGAGCCGGTGTTCTCAAGGCTCACTGTAATTTTTTTCGCGGGGTCGTATTCATTGCCGTGCAGCACTGCGTTTACCGCAGCCTCGCGCACCGCCATGCCAAGCTGGAAGCGTTCGTCCTCGTCCAGACCGGCCTTTTCGGCCAGCTTGTCCGCGGCAGCCTCCACCTCGCTGACGCTTTCCATGGTGGAACTCAGCGAAAAGCTCATCCGTCCTTCCCTGGGTGCGCTCACCGGATTCGTATCCGCCCCTTCCGGAACGGACGCGCCAAGCGCGCATCGCCGCTCCTCAGCAACCTTGCTGGCAAGTTTCGTTGCTGCAGACAATTGTGTCAAGCGGGCACCGAGTGATGTTGTACTTACTTGCACAAATCCCGTCATCCCGGCGAGGAATACATTCTTCATTCTGGGGCTTGAGAGCTTTCAAAATGTCGCCCCATTGTCCAACAGGATGCCTGCCGGCCGCAAACCGGCGCCAAGGGAATAAACTCACTTCATGCAGCCTCGCACCGCAGCCCGCGTCAGCCTCACAGCGCTTCTCGGCACCCCGGTGACCGATGCGCAGGGTCACCTGCGCGGGCGCCTGAAGGATATTGCCGTTGCCACCGGGCCCGATGCAGGCAAAGTAGCTGGCCTGGTGCTCAAAACGCGCACCGGGCTATGCATCGTTCCCTCCCAGGACGTGATGGAGACCCCCGCGGGCACGCTCGAGCTGCGCACCGCCGGAGCGCTGGTTCCGCTCAAGGACGATGGGAACTACCTTTACCTGCAGCAGGACCTGGTGGACCGCCAGATCATCGATATTCACGGCCGGAAGGTGGTCCGCGTCAACGATGTCGATCTGGAATGGATGGGCCGTGGAGCGGCTCATCTGCTGCGCGTGGCGGAGGTCGAGATAGGTCTGCGCGGCGCCTTCCGCAGGGTATTCAAAGGGCTGTTGCCGCGTGCCGCGCTGGAGACGCTCTCCCGCAAGCTGGGAGCCAGCGGCATTCCCTGGCAGTTCGTCGACGTGATCGAGGTGGACCCGGCGCGGCGCGTGAAGCTGCGCATCGAGTACGAGCGGCTGGCCGAGATGCACCCCTCCGATCTGGCTGAAATCCTTGAAGACCTGGCGCCAGCCGAACGAGAGGCCGTGTTTACCTCGTTGGACGAAGAAGTGGCCGCGGAAACCCTCGAAGAGGTCGATCCCAAGTTGCAGAAGGCTCTCCTCGAGAGACTGGACGAGGAGCGGATCGCGGACATTGTCGAGGAGATGGACCCTGGAGCAGCCGCCGATCTGCTGGCCGAGCTGCCTGAAGAGCAATCGGACGCCATTCTCGAAGAGATGGAGCCGGAAGAGCGGCATGAGGTTGAGGAACTGCTCGAGTTCGACGAGAACTCAGCCGCCGGCTGCATGACCACCGACTTCATAGCTTTGGGAATGCAGGCTACCGTTGCCCAGGCGGTGCTGGCCCTGCGCAACTTTGACGGCGACCCGGAGAGTGTGACGGAAGTCTACCTGCTGGATGAGAAGCGGGTGCTCCGCGGGGCAGTCTCCCTGGCACGCCTGGTCATGGCTCTACCTGAGTCGCGCGTGGCCGTGCTGGCCGAGCCGCGCGTGCTCTCTTGCCCGGCGGATCTGCACCAGAATGAACTGGCCGAGTTGTTCGACAAGTACAACCTGCATGCTCTTCCCGTGGTTGACAACCAGGGCCGGATGGTCGGCGTAGTCCAAGCCGATCACGTGATAAGCTTCCTGCGGGAGAAACTTTAGAGCCAAACTGCCGATAATAAGGGCGTTAGAAGACCAATTCTGCCCAAAATGGCTCAGGCGTGTCCCAAACTTGCTACTAATCTAAGAGAAAGTAGCTTGACTTAACCGGATTTGTGAAAGAATCCAGAGATGATGCAGTTTCCCAAAATCATTCAGGGTGGCATGGGCGTGGGGGTCTCCAATTGGCGCCTGGCCAACGCAGTGTCCAGGCTGGGCCAGCTCGGCGTGGTTTCCGGCACGGCGCTCGATCAGCTTTTTGTGCGTCGGCTTGCCGATGGAGACGATGGTGGAAACATGAAGCGGGGGCTGGAGGCGTTTCCGTTCCCGGAGATGGCCCGCCGCATCTGGCAGGAGTACTTTGTTCCCGGCGGCAAACCCGCCGAAGCGCCCTATCCGAATGTCCCCGTGCACCAGCGCAACAGCCCGCGCAAGCTGGTAGAGCTGTGCATGGTCAGCAACTTTGTCGAAGTGTTTCTTGCCAGGGAAGGCCACAAGAACCCCGTCGGCATCAATTTCCTTGAAAAGGTGCAGATGCCTCACTTGGCATCGATTTATGGAGCCATGCTGGCCGGTGTCGGCTACGTGCTCATGGGCGCAGGCATCCCGCTGCATATCCCGGGCGTGCTTGACGCCTTTGCCGTGAACCACATGGCCGAGTACAAATTGCAGGTGACGGGTGCCGCCGTGGGGCAGGACACCATGATGCACCTCAATGCCGCCAACTATGTCGAGGGCATTCTCCCCACGCTGAAGCGGCCGAAGTTCCTGGCCATCGTTTCCTCCAACACTCTGGCCACAACCATGCTGCGTCGTGCCAGCGGCCAAGTGGACGGGCTGGTGATCGAGACCCCGACGGCCGGCGGTCACAATGCGCCCCCTCGCGGCAAGCTCCAGCTCAATGTGTCCGGAGAGCCGGTCTACGGAGAGCGGGACCATGTGAATATCGAAG
>Ga0302197_10000736_pt1 | contig 32850 bp, 10 predicted proteins | sample II_Bog_N2_1_FD_193526 | JGI IMG/M metagenome (GOLD analysis project Ga0302197, IMG submission 193526) | Peat permafrost microbial communities from Stordalen Mire near Abisko, Sweden - II_Bog_N2_1 | ecosystem: Environmental > Terrestrial > Soil > Wetlands > Peat | place: Sweden: Abisko... | reverse complement strand
AGCTTTAGCGCCACCGGCGGCCAGCCGCCCTACGCCTGGGTCGCGCCGAACTTTTCCACGCTGGTGCCGGGGCTGGCCTTCAATGGCGTCGCCACCAACAACACGGCCACCGTGTCCGGCACGCCCATAGGCGCGGGCGTGTTTAACTTCACCCTCCAGTTGACCGATTCGGCCAACCGGGTGATCAATTTCAATTACCCGATCACCATTCACTAAGTTATGGAACCATTTGTCCGCCCTCAAAAGACCCGGAGCTGCTGGCGCAAGGCCCTGCCGCTCGGGCTAGCGCTGTTGTTGCTGGGCCGCAGTGCCGGGGCGCAGACCACGGTGAACCTCTTTGAGGTCGGTGCCAATGGCGTGGCCGACCCGCTAATCAATTATTATACGCAGATTTACGCCACCAATGTTGTCAACGGTGCCAACGGCCAGTTTTCGCAGTTCAGCTTCAACCAGTATACCGGCGCGCCGAACTGGCAGGGGGCGCTTTATCATAGCTGGTATAATATGCTGAATTTTACGAATACGGGCGAGATGGATTCCGTGACCGGCTTCAATGTTGACACGCAGCCGTGGCCGTATTCACCGGATCATGCGGCGGCCAGCTTTTACAACGTCGGCAGTATCAACTGCGGCGTTTCGACCAACGCCATCTACCTCTATCAATCTCCCCTCATTGGTGGTATTTATAATTATCCGGGCGCTTATGGCGGTTACGGCGGACTGAATGTGTGGGCTACGAACATCTTTTCCGGCAATAACAGCGCCATCAACATCGGGCCGGGCGGCCTCGCTCGTTTTGGCGGGAACAACGTGGTTTTCAGCAATGCTGCCGTGACCATCCAGGGTTCGTCGGGCGGCTCCGGCGCCACGGTGGGCAATGTCTCCGCCACCGGCCAGGCGGCCTATAACACCAATGGCTGGGCCATCGCCGACCTGCAGCCGTCTTATGCCTATGCCCCGCTGAACTCCTCGCCAGGTGAGATTTTCCTGTTTCCGGCGGTGCCGTATTATCAGGAGAATGACACCATCAGCACCAATAGCACCAATGTCCTAGTGCGGATGGTGTTTCTGGAAGACACCAGCGTGAACGTGATCACCAATGTCTATATGTTCACCTCCTTGTTCAACAACGGTGCGGCCACCGTGGAATGGGTGGGCACTTACACCAACCCGGTCACCGGCCAGGCGGGAACCCATTACTTATACCTGAATGACGATTATGTGGGCAGCGCCGCCACCAACATTTTGAGCTACGGCGATCCCGGCACTGGGGTGCCGAACAACTACGTCATAGAGCCTTCGGCCACCCAGCTTGCTCTGGGCACTCCGTTGGCCAGCGCCTATTATCCCAACCTGGACACGGCAGACACCATTACCAACAACATCTATTCCTACGTCAATGCGCAGATGATCCCGACCACCACCGCGCTCAGCGGCAACGGTGGCGGCGCGATTGCGCTGACCAATGTGCCCGCCCGTGTGGAGATCACCGCCAGCAACGAGTTGAATCTTTCCAAGGCCACCATTTCCGGCATGAGTTATCTCCGGCTCAACAGCACCAACCAGTTTGACTATGACGGGCGGGACCAGATTGCCGCGCCGTATGCGGACTTCTACCTCGGCAGCACCAACGGCAGCATGGTCATCACCAACCTGATTGAGCCCTCGCTGCCGGTCTGGAGCGGCAGTCTGCAGGCGTTTTCCACCCGGTGGGGCTATACCAATGCCGGCATCAACTATGATTTCCGGGTGCTGCTGGTGCAGAGCCAGCTTAACCCCGTCACGTCGTCCTCGGTGCAGGATTTCGAGCTCTTCAGCACGAACAATGTCGTCATCAGCGACGTCCTGAACATCACGCGCACCTTCTCGCTGAACTGCACCAACCTGCTGCTGACTACCAATGGCGCCGGCACCGGCGCGGCGTCGCCGGACGGGGAGCTGAACTTGGGCACGGCGGTGGCGAACTGGCAAAGCGCAGTTCCCCGGTTGAGCTGCCTGACCAACAACGGTGCCATCCGCATGTCGTCGAGCCCGGCCAACTTTGGCAGCCTGTCCTCGCCATATCTGGCGCTGTTCAACACCGGCCTTATTAACAACGCCGGCAACATCTTTGTGTTCTCCGGCGACCTGGAGAACTACGGGGCCATTGCCGCCAGCGCCGGATCATTCATTGCCCAGACGCTGACCACCACGATGACCAATGCCACGCTGCAGGCCACCACGCCGGTCAGCCTGACCGCCTCCAATCTGGTGATCACCGGGACTTCCATCCAGTCTGGCAATTCCCTGACGCTGGCCGCCACCAATTTGCTGACGGACGGCGGCGTGAATAGCAGCAATTTCTGGTCGCTGGGAGGGAACGATACCAGCTATGGCTATTCGCAGGGATTGAACCTGCCGATTAAGCCGGCGGCGGGCGACCTGCTGGGCACCACAATCACCAACTTGGCCTTGGCGGCCAATTCGCAGGTGGTCAATACTTGGGCGGGCCAGGACCGGGGCTATTCCGTCGCCGGTTACCAGAACAACGCCGCCCTCGGCCAGCTGGTGCTGGACATCCAGACCAACACCACCCAGTTCTATTTCACCGGCACCAGCACCGACGGCACGACCAACGCCATCTATGTGGACCGCTTGGTTCTACAAGGCTATGCCGGCTATTATGGCCTGGTGAGCAGCGGCTATCTGCCGGGATTCAACTTTAACAACAACCTGGTGATTTATTACGCCGACGCGATTGACCGGAATTACGGGTCGGTGGCGGAAAAGATCAACGGGCTGAACGGCGGCCATCTGCGCTGGGTGCCAACTTATGCCGGGCACTTCAGTTCCACCAACATCGTCTATCCCGACGGCACGACCAACGCCGTCAACGCGCCGCTGGCCAATTCCAAGTATATTGATTCGGACCGGGACGGCATCTATAACTACTTCGACCCCACGCCCGTGCTGGTGCCGTCGCAGTTGAATCTTACGGTGGCGGTGACCAACTTTCCGCCGCCGTCCGTCCTGATCGGCTGGCGGACCATTCCGCTGGCTGGCAACTCCATCTATTACAGCACTAATCTGGCGTCCACCAACTGGCTTGCCTTCACCAATTTCAGCTATTATTATTGGGTATCAAACAATGTGGTGGTTTCAAACCCGGCCAGCGGCGGCAGCTTCGTGTCGCCGCAAGGTTATTCCGGCCTGGGCAGTGTCAATTACCCGCCGGGGCCGGATAACTCGGAGGTGACGAACGTCTGGGTGATTGATTCCCTGACGAACGTGCCGCATTTTTACCGCATCATGGTGCAGCCCAATTAAAAAATTAAGTGAAGCCGAATGAGATTTTTAAACCCAACCCCCGCGCCGATTCGGAACTGCGGGCTGACTGGAGAATTGTTGTGAACACGATTGATAATAAAATTGCCGGCCGGTCGCGGACGGGCCGGGTGGCGCTCGCCAGTTGGCTCAAGCTGGGACTGTGGCTGGTTTTGGGCGGCCTGGCCGGGCTGGCCGGCGCGCAGCCGACCAACGACATGTTTGCCACCGCTGCGGTCATCAGCGGATTGTCCGGAACCAACATTGGGAGCAATGTCGGCGCGACGCTGGAAGCCTGTGAAACCAACGCGGTCAACTGCGGTGATGACAGCTGGCAGCAGGTGGACAATTCTGTCTGGTATGCCTGGACGGCGCCAGCCACCGGCACGGCCGAGTTTAACACGATTGGCAGCGGATTTGACACCGTTCTTTCCATTTGGACCACCACCAACGGCCTGTGCGACGCCAGCCTGACCAACCTCGTTTCCGATGATGACACGGCCTTCAACAACAACTTGGACACGAACAACTATACCAGCTATCTGACCTTTCCGGCGGTGGCGGGAACCACCTACTATATTTCAGTTGACGGGAACGCGCTGGATTTTGGCGATGATTCCGGGCCGGTGGTGCTGAATTGGAATCTGGCTTTGGGCACGGTCCCAACCATCCCGTCCGGCACTTTCCAGTTCACCGCGAATTCGTATCCGGTCAGCAGTCTGGGCGGTTCGGCGCGCGTCACTGTGACGCGCGTGGGCGGCTCCAGCGGCCGTGTTCTGGTGGATTATGCCACGGTTTTGCAATACTACACCAACCAGTATACCACCAATTATTATGGAACCAACATCAGCACCACGCTGACCGACACCAATACCGGCAACCTTTGGGTCACCAACGCCAGTCTGAATTACATAGTCTATTCCGACATATATCAGTTCTATGTTGGCGGCGGGTATACTACATATACAGATACCGGGGCATTCACCAATTCCAGTCTCCAGACCTACACCATCACCAATGTCCTGGTGGGCACCAATTATCCAGTCGTGAGCACGCCGTTGGTGCCGGTGCCGACGAACCTGCCCCCCGTCACGAACACTTATGTCATCAGCCTGAACAACAATAACAACAACGGGCTTGGCACCTTCTTCACGAACTACACTATCTTCAGCACCGCGACCACCAATTTGGTGTCCGGCGTGGTTTATACCAATGGCACGAAGGTCACCAACAGCCCCGTGGTCTATACCAATTTCGCCTCCTATTACACCAATACGCTGGTGACGAACTACTACGGCACCAACATCCTGGTTTCCTTCACCTTGCTGGGCGGCGGCCAGTCGCTGACCAACTATTATTACACCAACATTGTGACCGCCGGGTATTATTACACGAATGCGGTCTATACCAACGGGCTGTTAAGCACCAATCTGGTCTTCACCCAGACCAATTCTACTGGCACCAACAAATTTGCCTGGTCTTATACTAATAATGTGATTGCGGGCTCCGCGACGTCCCAAAATTCGGGCACCAGGGTTTTTAGCCCGACGCCAACCGCTTTCCCGCCGCTCGGCACGCATAATCTTGGGGGCGGCACGAACTCTTACCGGTATGTTGCCGTGACCAATCCCGTGGTCTCGGCGTCGGGGAATTATTTTGTCTCCACCAATACGATCACATTTGACGACTACCAGATGAGTCAGGACATCTATGTGCAACCCGCGCAGGATTATTCTCTCAATGGCATACCGATTTCGGCGCAGGTTGGGGTTCAGCTCCTCAATCCCCGACTGGACGGGCTGGAATCAGCCAGTTTGGAGCCGCCCACCTTGAGTCTCACGGGCAGCAACACCGTGGTGAGCACCTTGAACGCGGGCTACCCGGCCGGCCCGGCTCTTTTCAATTTTGGGCAGACCACCTATCAGGTGGACAAAGACGCGGTCAATATAAAAATCTCAGTGACCCGTTCCGGAAATCTGGCTGACGGGGTGTCGGTGCAGTATGTCATTGATCCGGGCTGCGCCAACTGGGACGGTGGTGGCAGTCCACCGGTGAACTATGTTGGCGGTTACTGTCCGGCCAACCAGTTTCCGCTCCAAGCCGGCTCGGATTATGCCACGCCCAATAGCGATTATACGCCGGTTTCGGGCACATTATCCTGGGGCGCAAATAATGCCGGAGCCCAAATCATCACCATACCGATTCTTAACAATGGCTTGGTGGAGAACAACGCCGACTTCCATGTCCAGTTGTATAATCCGCTTCCCAAACCCACTTCCACTGATGTTGGTGCCGAGTTGGGGCTGGTCAACGCTGCCAGCGTGACAATTTATTTTGCCGCCGAGAACTGCGGGCAGCAGCCCGCCGGCGCGGTGGACCGGTGTTGGAACCCAGAAGGTTCGTCGGCATCAATCCCGCCGTTTCTGAGTTATCCCGGGACGCAGGGCGGAGTCAGCGGCGGGGCCAACGGCAACAGCGGCACGGTCTATGCCTTGGCCGAACAGCCCAATGGCGAGACGATTGTGGCCGGCAGCTTCACCTCCTACGACTCCAATCCTTACAACCGCATTGTCCGCGTGTTGAACGACGGCTATCAGGATTCCACGTTTCAAGGCGTGACCGCGAATAACAGCGGGGCGAACAACTTCATTGCGGCACTGGCGCTGTATCCGGCCAGCTCCACCAACTTTGGGAAGATTCTCATCGGCGGCAATTTTACCGCCTTCAACGGTTACAGTCGCTACCACATCGCCCGGCTGAATTCCGACGGTTCATTGGACAGCTCCTTTAACCCGGGCTTGGGGGTGCGGGGAGCCAATGCCATGGTCTGGTCCATCGCGCTTCAGACCAACGATCAGGTGGTCATTGCCGGCAGTTTCTCCACCGTCAACGGGACGAACTGCAACTCCGTCGCCCGCCTGAATGCGGACGGATCGCTGGACACAAGTTTCAACCCCGGCTTGGGGCCGGATAACACGGTCAACGCCGTGGTGGTGGATCCGACGGGCAAGGTCATCATCGGCGGCGATTTTGAAAATGTGGGCGGCGGGCTGCGCGGTGGGGTGGCGCGGTTGAATGTGGACGGCTCGCTGGACACCGCTTTCGACCCGGGCATCGGCACTTACAATCCAGACACCGGCTATACCGATCCGGTCTATGCGCTGGCGCTCCAGCCGGATGGCAACCTGCTGGTGGGCGGTTCCCTCTCCTATTTTGGACTGACGAGCTATAATGGCATTGTCCGGCTGGCTCCGGACGGTTCGGTGGACACCAGTTTCAATCCCGGCTCCGGCCCTTACAATGGCACTTACAACCCAGTCACCGGCGTGGCGGATACGGTCAGCACCATCACCCTCCAACCGGATGGAAACATACTGATTGGTGGCGATTTCACAACTTACAACCAGACCCGGCGCGTGGGCCTAGCCCGGCTGTTCAGCTATGGCAGCTTGGACACCAGCTTCATGGACACTTATTACAACCAGTTTGCCGGGGTGCCCAATCATTACTTCAATCCGGATGCCGTCAGCACCAATGGCACGGATTATCCGCAGGGGAATCAGCGCAACTTTGTGGACGCGATTGCGCTCGAACCGGGCACCACCAATGTGATTATCGGTGGTGGTTTCCTGCGCGTTGGTGGCGGCTTTTCACGAGATGACATCCATCCGCGCAGCAACGTGGCGCGCCTGATTGGCGGAGCTACGCCCGGTCCGGGCAATATTGAACTGACCTACAACAAATATACCGTGGACAAGAGCGCGCCCACCTTGTTTGTCACGCTGGACCGCACTAATGGCAGCCTTGGGGCGGCGACGGCGACCTTCTCTACCAACATGGCGGCACCCGGTCCGGGGATAGCCAGCACGGATGATTTTTCGCTGCCGACCAATTACGACAATCCGGTCTGGCCGACACTTTGGTCTTTGTCGCCGATCTTCTCATGGCTGACCAGCCCCGCCGTATATGGACAGAACAATGCCACCGTTCCGGTGGCTGCCGCCCAGCCATATGTCTTTCTGACCATCAGCAACAACGCTATCCTGTCCGGGAATGTGAACGCCAATTTTGCCTTGTCCAATCCTGAATCCGCCATGTTTCTGGGCGGCGAGCGAATGCCGCTCGGCGTGGCGCTGGGCTGGCAGGATACGGCGGCGATGACCATTCTTGACGACAACTTCCTGCCCGGGGTGCTCGGCTTTAGTTCGCCAACCTATACCGTCAATGAAAACGGCACCAATGCCACCATTACTGTTACCCGCACCAATTTTACCGGCGGCGTGGTGCAGGTCAGTTATGCCACGAGCAATGGCACGGCGACCAACGGTATGGATTACACCGCCACGACCGGCACGCTGACTTTCCAGGCGGGTGACAGCAGCAAGACCTTCACCATTCCCATCATCAAGGGCACGACCACGCAGCCGGATAAGACGGTGAACCTGACGCTTTACACCCCGGCCGGCGGGGCGACCATTGGGCAGACCAATGCGGTGCTGACTATCGTCAACAATAACGGCAAGTTCGGGCATCTCGGTTTCACATCGGCGAATTACAGTGCCAATGAGAACGGCGGGACCGCCTTGATTGGTGTCAGCCGTCTGGGTGCCAGCGCCGGGATCATGAGCGTCACCGTGATGACCGCCAACGGCACCGCGACCAATGGCTTGAACTATGTCGGGACGACCAACGTATTGAGTTGGGCCAGCGGCGATGTCAGCGCCAAGTTTCTGTCCATCCCGCTGATCCACGATGGGATCTACTCTTCCAATCTGACCGTGAATTTGCTGCTGACCAACGGGGTCTATGGCGTCGTCACCAATAACGCCGTGGTGCTGGGCTATGGCGGCACCAACGCCGTGTTGACCATCGTCAATGTGGATTTCCCCGGCACCCTGGAATTTTCGACTGGTGCCTATTCCGTAAAGAAATACGGCGGTTATGCGCTGATACCGGTGGTGCGCGCGGGCGGCAGCGCCGGGACGGTCGCGGTCAATTACACCACGGCGGACGGCACCGCCTTGGCGGGCTCGGACTATACTGCCACCAATGGCACCCTTACATTCACCAATGGTCAGGTGGCGGAATATTTCAACGTGCCCATCACCGCCGGCGCCAATGACGGCTTTGTGTCCTTGAACCTCGTCCTGACCAATGCCGTGGTGGTGGGTAATGCCACCCCGTGGAACGCCTTGGGCAGTCCGAGCAACGCCGTGCTGAACATCATTGACACGACGACGGTCAATGAAATTCCCGGGTCGCCGGACGTGACTTACAATGCTTTTGGGTTCAACGGCCCGGTCTATGCCCTGGCCTTAGAGCCGAATAACCAACTGCTGGTCGGCGGTGATTTCACCTTCGCCGACGGGGTGTATCGCCAGCGCCTCGCGCGCCTGAATGCGGATGGTTCGCTGGATTCGTCATTCTCCCTGCCGACGTCCACCATGGGGGCGGATGCCTCGGTGCGCGCGGTCGCCATCCGCACGGACGGTCGCATTCTGGTCGGCGGTTATTTTACCAACTTGAACAGCGTGGCGATGCACGGCATCGCGCGCCTGAATGCGGATGGTTCGCTGGACAGCCAGTTCAACGCCGGTTCCGGCGCGAACAGCCCGGTCTATGCTGTGGCCGAAACTTTTGTCAATGGCGTCCGGGAAATTCTGGTGGGCGGCGGCTTCTCCTTGCTGAACGGCCAGACGGCCAATGGGGTGGGCCGGCTGAATGATGACGGCACGCCGGATATCAATTTTAATGTCGGCGGTTTGGGTGCCAACGGCACGGTCTATGCGCTGGCGGTGCAAAGCGATGGCCGGATCCTCATCGGCGGCGACTTTACCCAGGTAAACACAAACAATGTCGGCCACATCGCCCGCCTGAATGTGGATGGCTCCGTGGATCTGACCTTCACCAACGCGTCGGCCAACGGTTCCGTGCGTGCCATTACCATCCAGCCGGACGGCCAGATTCTTGCCGGCGGCTTGTTCACCAGCGTCAGCGGTAATACCAACTTCAACCACATTGCGCGGTTAAACAGCGCGGACGGCTCGCCGGACAGCACCTTTACGCCTGGCTTCGGGGCGAACGATGCGGTGTTCAGCATCGCTTTGCAGACGGACAGTCGCATCGTCGTGGGCGGCCAATTTACCCAGGCCAATGGCGTGACCCGCAACCGGATTACGCGCTTGAACCCCGACGGCACGGTGGATCCCACCATCAACTTTGGCGCGGGCGCGGACAGCTCGGTGGCGGCGGTGGTCGTGCAGGAAGACACGATTGCGGGTTATCCCACGAACGTGCCCGATGAGAAAATCATCATTGGTGGCAGCTTCCTCAACTACTATGGGGTGTCGCACCCGTATCTGGCCCGGATCTACGGCGGTTCCGTTGGCGGTTCCGGCGCGTTTACCTTCTCTTCGGCAAATTACGGAGTGAATGAGAACGGCGGTAATGTCGTCATCACCGTCAACCGCACCGGCGGCACCAGTGGCACCAACACGGATGGTTCCGGGGACATCTATGTGCCCTTTGCCACCAGCGACGGCACCGCGCTGGCGAACACGGATCATGCCGGCACCACCAATTATTTCACCGTGATCACCAACCTGGATTTCCCGATGGGAGAAGTGCAGAAAACCATCGCTATTTCGGTGTTGGATGATCAGGTTATCACGTCTAACCTGACGGTGAATCTGGCGGTCAACCCGGTGCCGCCCGCCGAATACGGCGACCAGCCCACGGCGTTATTGACCATTACCAATGTTGACAGCTCCATCAGTTTCTCGGCCGCCACTTATCTGGCCACCAAGTATGGCAGCAATGTGGTGAGCGGCTTCACGCCCATCTATGTCAGCCGCAATGGCGCCACTTTTGGCACTTCCACCGTGGTGTTCAGCACCACGACCAACGGCACGGCGACGGCCGGGGTGGACTATCAGGCGCAGACCAACGTGCTGCTCACGTTCGCGCCGGGCGTCACCAGCCAGCAGGTGAACATCCCCATCATCAATGGCGTTTCCGACGGCAGCACTACGGTCGGTCTTCAGTTGACCAATGTCACCGGCTCCGCCTTATACAACCCGTCCAATGCGGTGCTGACCATCTTGGATCAGACTCTGGCCAAGGGTTCGTTCATGTTTTCTTCCAGCAACTATGTGGTCAGCCAGGGCGCTAGCCAGACCTTCGCCACCATCACGGTGTTGCGCACCAACGGCGCTTCCGGGATTGTTTCAATCAATTACAACACGGCGGACGGCACGGCGCTGGCCGGCGTCCAGTATATTGCCACCGCTGGCACGCTGACCTTTGGTGACGGGGTGACGAGCCAGAACTTTACCGTCCCGGTCTATAGCACCTCCGTGGCCAACGTGGCGCTGAACCTCTCGCTCCTGCTGTCCAATCCCACCGGTGGCGCGGGGCTGATGAGTCCGACCAATGCGACACTGACCATCCTGAACACCAACACCGGCTTCTACTTTGCGGCGGCGACCAATACCGCCCCCGAGAACTCGGGCTTTGTGACCCTGACCGTGCTGCGGAACAACACTAACGGGCTGGCGTCCGTGGACTTTTTTACGGCGGACGGCACGGGAACCAATGCGGCCATCAATGGCACCAACTATGTCGGCCAGGGCGGGACGCTGGTGTTTGTGAGCGGCCAGTTGTCAACAAATATCATCGTGCCGCTGATCTATAATCCGCTGGTGACGGGCGACCTGCAGTTCACGGTCGGGCTGACCAACCCAAACAATGCGCAGCTGATTGCGCCGAGCGTGACGACAGTGATTGAACAGGACGCGGACGCGGGCTTGAGCTTTGCGAGTGCGACGACGAGCGTCTTCAAGAACGGGACGAACGCGGTGCTGGCGGTGGTGTGCTCGAACCCCCGCGTGGAGCCGGTGACGGCGGGTTATTACACGGCGGACGGCACGGCGACGAACGGGATTGATTATGTGGGCACTTCCGGTTTCGGTTCAATCGTCTTTACCAATGGGATCCCTATATTTGTTCCGGGGATTGGCAGCCTGGTGTTTGCCGGCGGCATTACGACGAACTATATCACCATTCCGATCCTGAACGACCAGCTGCTGGAAGGGAACGTGAATTTTTCGGTGGTGCTGACGAACGCGGCTTACCCCGGCCAACTGGTGTCGCCGAGCACGAACGTTGTGACCATCATTGACAGCAATTCGGGGATAAGCTTCTCCAGTTCGGTGTATGCGGTGGCCAAGACCGGGGTGCAGGCTTTGATCAATGTGTATCGGACAGGCTACACGGACAGCGTGATGTCGGTGGATTTCGCAACGACGAACGGGACGGCGGTGAGCGGGCCGGACTATATGGCGACGAACGGGACGCTGGTGTTCACAAACGGGGTGACGAACCTGACGTTTGCAGTGACGGTGGTCAACAAGCTGGGGGTGCAGCCGCCCAAGACCGTGCTGTTGAGCCTGCTGAACCCGACGAACGCCATCATGGTGGTGCCGACCAACGCGACCTTGACGATTTTGAATAACACCAATGCCGCTTTTGCCTTTGCGGCGGCGACGAACCCGGTGGCGGCGAGCGCCGGCTCCGTGACCCTCAATGTCCTGCGTTTGAACAATCCGAATGGGACGGCGACGGTGGGTTATGCGACGGCGGACGGGACGGCGACGGCCGGAAACAATTACCAGGCCACGAACGGGACGCTGACCTTCACCAACGGGGTGACCGCGCTGCCGGTGAACGTGTCTTTGATAAACAACACCAACCTGGTCGGGAATTTCTCGTTCACGCTGTCGCTGACCAACCCGGGCAGCCCGGCGCAGTTGATTGCTCCCAGCAACGCGACGGTGGTGGTGCAGTATGCCCCGCTCATCAACCCGTCGCCGGACTTTACCAATCCGGTGGTGATCGGCGGCAATTCCGGTTCCGCGACCGTTGACAACACCGGGGTGTTGCCGGACACCAACGCGCCAAGCATTGCCGGGATCTTGCCCAATGCCCAGGTCTGGTTTGCCTGGACGCCGACGAACAGCGGCGAGGTGGAATTCGACACCATTGGCAGCTACGCCACCAACGGGACCAAGCTTGACACCGTGCTGGGGGTTTACACCGGCACCAACCTCGCCACGCTGAATCTGGTGGCGGCCAACGATGACTTGTATCCCAATTATCAGTATAATTATGTGGGCCAGAACATTTATACGTTTGGCGATACCAACAACTATTATGGTTCCACCAATCCGCCGCCAACTTCCAACCTTTACGGCAGTTCGGCTTACGGCTTTTACAGTTATATCCCGCAGCCATTCCAGGGGCCGAGCGGCTTGCGGTTTAATGCCACCGCCGGAACCACCTACTATGTCGCGGTGGATACCAAGCCTTATTACAACGATTATTACTATAATTATAGCTATATCTACAGTCCCGATTATCTCCTTGGCAACACCTCTGGGCTCATTTCCTTGAACTGGTCCCTGCATCCTTCGGGCGTGTTCCGGTTTGCCACGGAAAATTCCGACCAGACGGGCATCACCAACGCCGACGGCACGCCGATGCTGCTCTATCAGTGTGCGGCCACCGAGGGTCAGGATACCACGGTCTATGGTGGCCAGGTGGAACCTTATGGTGTTTTGGTGACGGTCACCCGCGTGGCGGGCTCCTATGGCCGGGTGACCGTGGATTATGCCACCGCCGACCTTTCAACCAATTCGGCGCTGATGGGCACCAATGGCTACCTCATCAATGGCGATCTGCCAGCCTCCTCCACCGAACAGTTGGTGACAAATGGATTCTCCTATCAGTATCAGTTGCCGGATTATTTCCCGGCCAGCGGCACGCTCACCTTTGATGATTATGAGATGAGCAAGTCCTTTGTGGTTCAGGTTGACAATTCTGATCCGACCAGTCCGAATGGTATTTTGACGCCCCGGCCGAACCGGGACTTTATGGTGGTCCTGTCCAATCCGCAGGTGGATCCGGCTGAATCCAGCGTCATTCCCGCGCCCCGCGTGGACAAGATCTTCGGCCAGACTCTGGTGCGGATTTTGGACGTGAACTCGGATCCCCGGGGAGGCAACACGTATAAGCAGGCCGCGAATGGCGTGACCAATATCCTCTATACCACTATTCCGACCAATGCCGTCTTCAACTTCCAGTCGGCGAATTACTGGTTTGACCGGTTAGGTGGCGTCAATGGGACGAATAATCAGGTCACTTACTCCGTTTACGTCAACCGGACCGGAACAAACAACGCCGCCCAGACCATCAGCTACAATGTGAATAGCAGTTGGCCGTTCGAAAAAAATGCGGTTTTGGTCAACCGCAACAATTCTTTCCCGCTGCAGGCTGGTTCCGACTATGCCACGCCGAACCCGCCCAACAGCGGTGGGGTCGAGGGAAAAGTTGCGGATTTTAATTTCCCCGGCGGCTATACCGGAACCGTGTCTTGGGGGGCCAATGACTTTAACCCCAAGCCGATTTCCTTCACGATCTTCGACAACCAGATGCCGCAGTTCAATGAGGATTTTCAGATTGACCTTTACGACACGGACAAAAACGGCAACGTGCTGCAGGTCGGCATGATGAATGCCTGCACGGTCACGATTCTGCCGGGCGATTTCACCGGAAATCAAGCCTACCGGCCCGCCGGTTCTGTGGATGAGCTCTACAACGCCGATTACGGCGAGGATTTCTTTATCACCACCACCCCGCCGCAGATGCCGCATCCGGGGACGGATGGCGAGGTCTATGGTCTGGCCGTCCAGCCGGACGACAAAGCCATTGTGGTTGGTGATTTCTTCGCCTACGACCAGACCGCCCGAAATTGCATCGCCCGGGCCACCGCGCAAGGATTCTTGGACGCCACGTTCAATCCGGGATCGGGCGCGAATGATTTCATCAGTTGCGTCACGCTGACGACCAACAACGAGGTGTTGATTGGCGGAGCCTTCACTTCCTTCAACGGTTCGCTCTGCGATGGCATTGCGCTGCTGCAAAGCAATGGCTCGCTGGACACGAGTTTCAATCCGGGACTGGGATTCAACGGGACGGTCAATACGTTGGCGTTGCAACCCAATGGCCAGATTCTGGTGGGCGGCAACTTTACTTCCTACAACGGCACGCCGCGAAATTACCTCGCCCGGATTAATCCCGACGGCTCATTGGACACGACGTTCAACCCCGGCACCGCTCTTAATGCCCAGGTTCTCGCCCTCACCCTGCAAGCCAGCGGGCAGGTGGTGGTGGGCGGCGACTTTACTTCGGCTGGCGGAGTGGCCGGACAAGATTACCTGGCGCGGCTCAATGCCGACGGGTCTTTCGACCCGGGTTTTGATCCGGGTTCGGGTGCCAACGCGGCTGTCTTGGCACTGGCCACCCAGCCGGACGGGAACATTTTGGTGGGCGGCGAATTTTCAAAGTTGAACGGCCAGAACCTCAACAGCATTGGCCGGCTCACTGCCAATGGCTATTTGGATCCCAATTTCTACGGCGGCATCGGCGTGGATGGCCCGGTTTACAGCCTTACCGTCCAGCCGAATTTCATCTATGTTGGCGGCGCGTTCACCAAATACAACGGCACGCACCGGCTGGGTTTTGCCCGGTTGTATTATGATGGCACCTTGGACACCACCTTCCTGGACACGGCTTACAACCAGTTTGCCGGTCTCACCCGGGAGCATTATGGCGATCCGCTGGGAACGGTCCTGACCTCGGGGGTGCAAAGCGACGGGGGCGTGCTGATTGGCGGATTCTTTAGTGAGGTCGGTGGTGGCGAGTGGGATGGCAATATCCGGCCGGAAAGTTATACGAACGCCTTCACGTTTTATGAGACGCGCGCCTCCATTCGCAATCACAGCAACCTTGCCCGCCTGCTGGGCGGGGCCACGCCCGGGCCGGGAAATGTGGGCCTGAGTTTAAGCAGCTATTCCAGCACCAAGAGCGGATCGAGTTCGGGCACCAATGCCGGCTCGCAATTCTTTGTAGAACTGGTGCGCACGAACGGTTTGCTGGGGGCGGCTTCTGCCAACTTCTCCGTGGCCCCGGGCTTGGCTCAAAGCGGCGTGGATTACTCGTATGTTGGCGATTACAACGGCGCCAGTCCGCTGTATTGGATTCTCTGGCAATATGCCGGTCCGACGCGTATGCACAGTGACGGGTTCTATGGCAACAATCTCGTGTCCAGCGATGGTTTTAATACCATCTGGTCCGGGATAAATTACGCCGATGTCTATGTCACGCTTACGGGTAACGAAGGTTCCCTGAAGAATTTGAACGCCCAGTTCCAACTGTCCAACCCGGCGGGCGCCGACCAGTTTTATCTGGGCGGTGAAAATATTCCGCTGGGCACGGCGCTGGGCGAATCGGCGGCTCCGTTCACGCTGATTGACGACCACCATGCGTCCGGCACCTTCGGCTTCAGTTCGTCGAGTTATGTCGGCACCGGCTCGAGCGCGTCCATCGGCATCCTCCGCACCAACGGCTCTTACGGGGTGGTTTCCCTGAAATATGCCACCACGACCAATGGCAGCACGGCCGTCCTCAACAGTGATTATACGGCGGCCAGCGGCACGCTGACTTTCCAGCCGTCGGACACGCTCAAGACCTTCAATGTTCCCGTCCTGTCGAGCAATTACATCACCTCGGTGGAGAAGTTTGTCAATCTCCAGTTGTCCGGCCTGAACGCGCCCGCCAACGGCCTGGCTACTTATGGCATATCCAACGCGGTGCTCCGCATCATCAACCCAAGTTTCCAAGGCTTCTTGAACTTGAGCAGCAACGCCTACGCCGCCAATTTGAGCGCCGGTTCGGTCGCCATCACGGTCACCCGCACGGTGGGCAGTCTGGGGACGCTGAACGTGCAGTTTGCCACGACCGACGGAACCGCGGTGAGCGGGACGGATTACACTGGCACCAGCACCAACCTGCAATGGAACAGCGGCGACGTCTCGCCGCGCACGATTGTCATTCCGCTGCTCAACAGCCATGTGCTGGGCACGAACAAGGTGTTTGGCGTCGCGCTATCCAATCCCATAAAAAATACTGTCAGCACGCCCTCGCTCCTGGGTGCGACCACCAATGCCACGGTGACGATCATCAATGATAACTACTATGGCACGCTCCAGTTCAGCGCACCCAGCTATGTGGTCAATGAAAACGGCGGCTACTCCACGGTGACCGTGGTCCGCACCGGTGCCACCAACGGCACCGCCACGGTGCATTTTGCCACGACCAATGCCACGGCTTTTGCGGGCACCAACTATGTCGCCACCAATGGCGTGCTGACATTTGTTTCCGGCCAGCTCGCGGCCAGCTTCAACGTCCCGATTCTGGATGACGGTAAGACCAATCCGCCGCCGGCCAGCTTCTTCTTCCAGGTGAACCTATCCAACCCGGGCACCGGCGTTGCGCTCGGTTCACCCACGAACGCCAATGTCAGCATCGTGGATGCCGAATCTTACAACCGTCCGCCCGGATCGGCCGACACGACCTTTAATTTGGGAGCGGGCATGAACGGCGATGTGTTTGCCCTGGCTTTGCAATCCGGCGGGCAGATTCTGGCGGGCGGCAATTTCACCACCGTCAACGGCGTGCCGGAAAATTATTTGGCCCGGTTAAACTCGAACGGCACGCTGGACCGGTCCGGCTTCCTCTACGGGCTGTCCGGTGCCAGCGGCGCGGTGTATGCCTTGGTGGATCAGACCGACGACCAGATCTTGGTTGGCGGCGCCTTTACCAATATCAATGGCACCGTCCTCAACCGCGTCGCCCGGCTGAACACCGACGGTTCGCTGGATTCGAGCTTCAACCCTGGTGCCGGTGCCGATAACACGGTTTATGCCCTCGCCGAAACCTTCATCGGCGGTGCCCGGGAAATTTATGCCGGCGGCGCGTTCAGCCTCATGAACGGTGTGTCCCGTCCCGGCCTCGTCCGGCTCAACAACAACGGCACGGTGGACACGGCATTTTCGACCGGCACCGGCCCGAACGCGCCAGTCTATGCGGTGGCGGTTTATCCGACCAACTCGCTGTTCGCCGGGCAGGTGCTGGTGGGCGGCGCGTTTTCGAACATCAATAATTTTGCCGTGGGCTGCATTGCCCGGCTGAATGGCGATGGCTCCATGGACACGAATTTCGATTTGAACCTGAATGCCAGCGGCACGGTCCGGGCGATTGCCATTCAGAATGACGGTCGGATTCTTATCGGCGGCGATTTCACCAATGTGGACGGTGTGCCGCTGAATCATCTGGCGCGCTTGAATCCCGACGGCTCGCTGGATTCTAATTTTACGACCAACGTCGTCCTCAATGGCGGCGCCAACGGCACGGTCAACGCGATTGCCTTGCAGGCGGACGGTCGGATTGTCGTGACCGGCCAGTTTACGCAGGCCAGCGGCGTCACCCGCAATAACCTCACCCGCCTCATGCCGGATGGCACGGTGGATCCAACCATCAATTTCGGCGACGGTGCCAACGGCGCGGTAAACGCGGTGGTCGTCCAGCCCGCCGACCAGATGCTGGTCATTGGCGGCAGCTTTACGCAATACAACGATCAGCCGGCCGGTCATATCGTCCGAATTTACGGCGGCTCGGAAACCGGCTCCGGCGTGTTCCTGTTCACCTCGGCCGGTTATCAGGTGGCTGAAAATGGGGTTCAGGCGCTTATCGGCGTCCGCCGGGTTGGCGGCACGAGCGGCACCAACGCCAATGGTTCCGGCAATGTCTTTGTCAATTTTGCCACCAGTCCGGGCACGGCCGTGCCTAACGTGAACTATCTCAGCGTGATTACCAACGTGGTCTTCCCGCCGGGCGAAGTGTTGCAGCTCATTCCGGTGCCGGTGATGGACGATTTTGTGATCACCAATAACCTGACGGTGAATCTGACGCTCTCCAATCCTTCGGCCGGGACGGCTTTGGGCAATCAGGCGACGGCCTTGCTGACTATTCTCAATGTGGATAGCGCGGTCAGCTTCACTTCGATTAATTATTCCGTGGCCAAGAATGTTCTGACGGGTTACGGGACGGTCAATGTGATGCGGCTGGGCACCACCAACGGCACGGCCTCGGTGGACTATCTGACCACGACCAACGGCTCGGCGGTCATCGGGACGGATTACTATCCGACCAATGGGACGATTGTGTTTAATCCGGGGGTCACCAATGTCACCATTCAAGTCCCGATCATCAACAACAACTTGCCGGAAGGAAACCGCACCGTCATTTTGGCGCTGACCAATGCGGTCAATACCATGCTCTATGCGCCGTCGAACACGACGCTGACGATTATTGACACGGTGCAGGCGCCTGGCCTGCTGGCGTTCTCGGCGACGAACTATGTCGCCAATTCCAGCGACGGCACGGCTTATGTGACGGTGGTGCGCACCAACGGACATTCCGGCACGGTCTCGGTGGCCTATACCACGGTGGCGGGCACGGCGGTGCCGGGAGTCAATTACCAGACCGCCAGCGGCACGCTGACCTTCAACGATGGGGACACCAGCAAGACCTTTGCCGTGCCGCTGCTTTACCAGCTGGCCGCGCCGCCGTCCGTGAGCCTGTCCTTGCAGCTTTCCAATCCCACGGGCGGCGCGGCGTTGACGAGTCCCACCAATGCCACGCTGACCCTCTTGAACACCAACGTCATCGTCTCATTTGCGACGGCGACCAGCACGTTTGCGGAAACGAATTTGTATGCCGCCGTCAGCGTCCTGCGCTACAATAATACGGCGGGAACCAACACCGTCTATTGGTCCACGACCAACGGCCCGGCGGTTGCCGGCATCGGCGCGGCCCTGGCCGGTATCAACTATTCCGCCATCACCAACCAGGCGCTGACCTTCTATCCCGGCGTCACCAATGCCACCGTCTTTGTCCCGCTGCTTTATGACACCAATGTGACCGGCCCGTTGCAGTTGACCGTGGGGCTGGCCAGTTCCACTCCCGGGGTCGTGGTGGTGCCGCCTAGCACGACCACCGTTGTCCTGCTGGACGCCGACACCGGTCTTAGTTTCAGCACCAACGCCGGCACGGTTCTGAAAAATGCCGGCAGCATCAACATCACCGTGACCTGCTCCAACACCAACGTCGAGCCGGTTTCCGTCAACTACGCCACCAGCGACGGCACGGCCACGGCCGGCACGGATTACTCGGCCACCAGCGGCACGCTGACCTTCAGCAACGGCGTGTCCAGTCTCACGTTCCCCGTCCCGATCACCAACAACGGCCTGATCACCAGCAACCGCGTCTTCTACGTCAACCTGTCCAACCCGACCGGCACCGGCCGCCTCGTTTCGCCGAGCCAGGAGACGGTGACAATTATTGACAGCAACTCCGGCCTGCTGTTCTCCAGCGCGGCCTACACGGTGCTCAAGACCAACGGCCCGGCGGTCATCACGGTTTATCGCACGGACAACACCAACACGACCTCTACCGTGAACTATCTGGCGACCAATGGCACGGCGTTCAACGGCGTCAACTTTGTCACCACCAGCGGCACGCTGGTCTTCACCAATGGCGTTACCAGCCAGATCTTCACCGTGCCCATCATTCCCACCGCCACCGTGCAGCCGGATTTGACCGTGCTGCTGACCTTGTCCGCGCCTGTCAACGGCACCCTGCTCACCCCGTCGGCGGCCACGCTGACCATCCGCGACAACAGCGGCAGCTATGTGATCCCGGCCGGCTCGCAAATGGTGACCAACTATACTTCGCTGTCCGACTACACCAATGACGTCATCGGCTCCAATGATACGGTGCAGGTGCTGTTCGCCCTCCGCGATGCGAGCCTGGTTGACGTTACCAATCTTATCGCCACCCTGTTGCCGACCAACGGAGTAACCGCTCCCAATCCGTCATCGCAGACCTACGGCTATCTCACGCACTACGGTCACTCGGTTTCCATGCCGTTCACCTTCACCGCCCACGGCAGTAACAACCAGCAGATTGCCGCCACCTTCAATTTGCAGGACGGCAGCAAGTCCATTGGCACGGCGATCTTCGGCTACACGCTCGGCACCACGACCACCGTGTTCTCGAACAATGCCGTCATTGTCATCAATGATAACGCCGCCGCCTCGCCCTATCCGTCGGTCATCAATGTCAGCGGCGTGGGCGGCTCGCTGCTCAAGGCCACCGTGACCTTGAACAAGTTCGCCCACACCGATCCGCATGACGTGTCCGCACTGGTGACGGCTCCGGCCGGCACCAACACCCTGATCATGGCGCACGCTGGTGGCAACGGCTACGGCGTGACCAACCTCGTGCTGACCTTTGACGACGCGGCGACCAACAGCCTGCCGTCGTCCGGTGCCATCACGAACGGCACCTACAAGCCGACCCGGTATTCGGCGCCCCCCAAATTTCCCTGATGCCGTGGCGTGTTGATCTGAACGAATGATTTTATGAGTAAGATGTTTTTGAAGATGAGCCTCGGAATGCTCGCCCTTGCCGGTCTGGCGCTGGCGGCGCCGGCGGCCGAGCCGGGAACTGTCAAATCGCTTCACGGCCATGTGCCGGCGGTCGTTTCCCACCTGACGCCGGCCGGTCGGCTGAATGCCACTAACCGGCTGCATCTTTCCATTGGGCTGCCCTTGCGCAACGCGGAGGGCTTGACGAATTTGCTGCAGCAGATCTATGACCCGGCCAGCCAGAACTTCCACCAGTTCCTGACGCCGGCACAGTTCACGGAGCAGTTTGCCCCCACCCCGGCGGACTATCAGGCCGTGCTGGACTTTGCGCGGACCAACGGCTTGACCGTGACGCGCACCCACGGCAACCGGATGGTGGTCGGGGTGGAAGGAAAAGTTTCCGACGTGGAACGCTCGTTCCATGTGACCCTGCGGACCTATCATCATCCGAAAGAATCCCGTGATTTCTTCGCTCCCGATACCGAACCGACGGTGGCCGCCAGCCTGCCGGTGCTGTCGGTTCAGGGGCTGAACAATTATGTCCTGCCGCGGGCGATGCTGCAAAAAATGCCGGCCTCCGCGAACACTCCGGCGCGCGGTTCGGGCCCGGGCGGCGGCTACCTCGGTTCGGATTTTCGCACGGCCTACGCTCCGGGCACGGCCTTGAGCGGCGCGGGCCAGACGGTCGGCCTGTTGCAATTTGACGGTTACTATGCGAGCGACATTGCCACTTATGAGGCTTTGGCTGGCTTGACCAATAATGTCCCGCTCATCAATGTGCTGCTAGACGGTTTCGATGGCACACCCGGATTCGGCAATGACGAAGTTTGTCTGGACATTGAAACCTCCATGTCCATGGCTCCCGGCTTGTCGGCGATTGTGGTGTTTGAGGCGGGACCGTATGGCAATCCCAATGACATTTTGAGCAGCATGGTTTCCAGCAACCAGATCAAACAGTTCAGCGCTTCCTGGGGTTATAGCATTGATGGCACCACGGAGCAGCTGTATCAGCAGATGGCCCTGCAGGGACAGACTTTCTTGAACGCCTCCGGCGACGGCGATGCCTGGCTCGGCCCCATCCCTTACGGGTCATGCGAGGATCCTAATATCACGATTGTGGGCGGGACCACCTTGACCATGAATGGCCGCGCCGTTTCTTATGCGTCAGAACAGGCTTGGAACTGGGGTTTTACCGGCGACTATAGCTGGAACCCGGATGGTTACTTTGGCACCAGCGGCGGCGTCAGCACGGATGTCCGCATCCCCAGTTGGCAGTTGAGTGTCACCAATAACTCGCCCGCCAACCACGGTTCCACCACTTATCGCATGGTTCCTGATGTCGCCCTGACGGGCGACAATGTCTTCGTGGTTTCCAGCGGCGGCAGTCAGGGTATCTATGGCGGCACCAGTTGCGCCTCGCCGCTATGGGCCGGCTTCATGGCGCTGGTCAATCAGCAGGTGGCGTTGAATGGCCGGCTTCCCGTCGGGTTTCTGGCGCCGCAGGTTTATGCCCTCGCCAAAACTGCGGCCTATACCAATATTTTCCATGACATCACCACCGGTAACAATTACTGGGATCAAAGCCCGACCAACTTTGCCGCCGTGGCCGGCTATGATCTATGCACCGGCCTGGGCACGCCCAACGGCACCAACATGATTAGCGCGCTGGCCGGTGCCGCCACCACCACGCCGCCCATCATCTCCGCCCCGGCGAGCCCGTGGGGCACCAATCTGGCCGTGATGAACGGCAGCAATCCCAACGGCGCGTGGTTCCTGTTTGTGCAGGATGACCAGACCCCGGACAGCGGTATTATCAACAGCGGTTGGTATGTCACCCTGACCACGGCTTACCCGGTCGGCTATGCGGCGGACAACCAGCTTTACCTGACGTCCACGATTACCAACACCACGCCCGGCAACTTCTGGCCGGTCACTCTGGCCGTCACCAACTACGGCCCGTCTTCTGCCACGAACGTTTATGTCGCCGATATCCTGCCGCTGCCCGGCACCGGCGTCACGCTGGCTTCCTCCAATGCCACCTGGGGCACGGTCGCGGTTTCCGGGGAGAACCTGAAATGGACGATTGGCAACCTGCCCATCAACACCGGCGCCCGGCTGGCCCTGAATTTTTACGCCGCCACGAATGCCGTTGGCCTCTACACCAACAGCGCCACGGTCTACGCGGATACCGCCGATCCCAATTCCGACGACGACTCCGGCGCGGTCACGCTGCTGGTTTCCGTCGTGCCTTCGTCGCCGCCGCAGTTGACGCCCGCCTATAATCACGCCACCGGCACGTTCCAGTTGATTGTGACCGGTGCCGCCGACGAGTCTGTCATCGTTCAGGCCTCCACTAACTTGGTAAGTTGGTTCCCGATTGCCACCAACTCGGTGCTGCCCTATACCAATTCCTTTCCCACCAGCAACTATCCCGCCCTGTTCTATCGGGCGGTGGTCGGCCCGTAACCGCCGGCATGAAACTCTGCGGTCTGACCGGCGGCATCGGGATGGGCAAATCCACGGCCGCCGGTTTCTTTTCGCGGCTGGGTGTGCGCGTCGTGGATACCGATGAAATTGCCCGCCAGCTCGTCCAGCCCGGCCAGCCCGCTCTGTCCGAAATTCGTGACCGCTTCGGGCCCGAAGTCCTCGCGCCGGACGGCCGCCTCCGTCGCAATGTGCTGGCACAAATTGTTTTTGCCAGCGCCACCGCCCGCCAGCGGCTCGAAGCCATCCTGCACCCGCGCATCCGCGCCGCCTGGCTCGCGCAGGCGGAAGCTTGGCGGAAAGAAAACTGTCCGCTCGCCCTCGTCGTCATCCCGCTTTTGTTCGAGACCGCCGCCGAAAACCAGTTTGAAAAAATCATCTGCGCCGCCTGTTCGCCCGCCGCCCAGAACGGGCGTCTCCTGATGCGCGGCTGGTCGCCGGAACAGATTCGGCAGCGCATCGCCGCCCAGTTGCCCGTCGGGCAGAAAATCGCCCGCGCCCATTTTGCCCTCTGGACGGAAGGCCCGCTGCCGGTCCACGCGCAGCAGGCCGCCCGCATTTTAAGCCGGATTTGAAAGAATCCCCCCGTTGGGGACGCGATTTTTGCCGTGTCCCCAGAAATGGTGACTCGCGGGATTTCAGGAATCAGGTAGGCTGAAGACGTTGGTAGTAGTGAGCCAACAAAAATTAGTGTGTTGTTCCTATTGAGGCCGGAGTAGTGTCCGGCCTCTTTTCTTTGCCCGCGCGGCCCCCCGGTTAAAAATCTGTGTTTATCTGCGCCCGGCAGTCGTTTATTTTCCCCGCATGAAACTGGTTTCCTGGAACGTCAACGGCCTGCGCGCCGTGCTGAAGAAGAACTTTTTGGAGTATCTCGATGCCGAGCAGCCGGACGTGCTGTGTTTGCAGGAAACCAAATGCACGCCCGACCAAGTGGAGCAGCTCTGGCCGGCAACTTACACGACGTTCTGGAACAGCGCGGAAAAAAAGGGCTACTCTGGCACGGCGATATTCACCAAGGAACGTCCGCTTCAGGTCAAGCCGCACATCGGCGTTGCCGAGCACGACAAGGAAGGTCGCGTGCTCACCGCCGAATACAAAGATTTTTTTCTCGTCAACGTTTACACGCCGAACTCCAAGCGCGAACTGGAGCGCCTGCCGTATCGGCAGGTCTGGGATAAGGACTTTCTCGCCTACCTGAAAAAACTGGAGAAGAAAAAGCCAGTGATCTTCTGCGGCGACCTGAATGTGGCGCACACGGAGATTGACCTTGCCAATCCCAAGGCGAATGTCCGCAACCACGGTTTTACCATCGAGGAGCGGAACGGTTTTACCGCCTTCGTGGACGCGGGGTTTGTGGACACCTTCCGCGAATTTGAAAAGGGCGGGGGACATTACACTTGGTGGAGTCCGATGTCCGGCGCGCGGTCCCGGAACGTCGGCTGGCGCATTGACTACGTTCTGCTCTCGGCCAAGCTGCGTCCTGGCCTGAAAAAGGCCTTCATACGCACCGACGTGCTAGGGAGCGACCATTGCCCGGTGGGCATCGAGATTTGACCGCGCGGGGTTGAAAAGCCGGGCGCGAATGGCAGTGTTTTGGCAAAGACCGTTGGGGGATCAGGAATCTAACGCCACCACCGTTCACCACTTCTTGCTGACCTGGCGGCGGGACAGCCATTGCTCGCCGAGATCACTCAACGTCTTGGTCTTGAGGATGCGTTCGGCCAGCGGGAACACGATGCGTTCCTCCTTGTCAAAGTGCTTGCGCGAGCCGGCGATGGCGTTGAGCAGGATCTTCTTCGCGTCCTTAAGCGTGCGGGCTTTCTGCACGGCGATCAGCGCCGCCTCGATGTGCTCGTGCTCGTCATGAAACGTCTCCTTCTGTCCCATCTGGTCGAAGTAGGGCTCCAGTGGCTCGATGAACAGGTCGTCCTCGGTCCGGGAATGCGGGCCGTGGAGTTTCTCCACGAGGATGGCGAGCCCCTTCACCTCGGCCAGGGTCTTGACCTTCGGCACGGTCGCTTCAATGTGGTCGAACAAATTGTGGAACACGGCGTGTTCCGCGCGCAGGACATCGGTGATTTTCATGGCATCAATGGTTTCAGTTGTTGTCCGCAGTATCCGCCCAAACTCATCCCAAGGCTAACCGTTTTTTGTCATTCCGCCGGCGTCAGCGGCGTAGTTCTCCATCCCGGCACACGAACAAACCGGGTTGCGATCCCCATAGACGTTGTCCACCCGGCTGACGTGCGGCCAGAACTTGTAGTCGTGCAAATCCTTCGCCGGAAACGCCGCCTGTTGGCGGCTGTAAGGCCGGTTCCACTCGTCGCTCGCGATTTGATCCGCCGTGTGCGGCGCGTTTTTCAGCAAATTATTTTTTGCATCGGCAGAACCATTTTCAATCGCAGTCATTTCCGCGTGGATGGCGATCATCGCGTCGCAGAAACGGTCGAGTTCGTATTTGGATTCGCTTTCGGTCGGCTCGACCATGAGCGTGCCGGCGACCGGCCACGACAGCGTCGGCGCGTGAAAGCCGTAATCCATCAGCCGCTTTGCCACGTCTTCGGCGGTGGTGGCGTGGAACGCGCGCAGGTCCAAAATGCACTCGTGCGCCACGAGGCCATTGCTGCGGTAGAGCGTCGGGAAATATTTTTCCAGCCGCTTGGAAATGTAGTTCGCATTCAGGATGGCGAACTTGGTCGCCTCGGTCAGGCCGTCCGGCCCCATCATCGCGACATACATCCACGAGATCGTGAGAATGCTCGCGCTGCCCCACGGCGAGGCGCTCACCGGGCCGATGTGTTTCTTCGAATGGTCCTCATCCAACCGTGCGGTGAACACCGGATGGCTCGGCAAGAACGGCACCAGATGTTTCGCCACGCCGATCGGCCCCACGCCTGGCCCGCCGCCTCCGTGCGGAATGCAAAACGTCTTGTGCAAATTCAAATGGCACACGTCTGCACCGATGAACCCCGGCGAAGTCAAACCGACTTGCGCGTTCATGTTCGCGCCGTCCATATAGACCTGGCCACCATGCTGATGGATGATGGCGCAAATCTGCTGGATGGTTTCCTCGAATACGCCGTGGGTGCTGGGATAGGTGATCATCAGGCAGGACAAATCCTGCTGGTGCGCCGCCGCCTTCGCCTGTAGGTCGGCTACATCAATGTTGCCGTTCGGGTCACATGCAACCGCGACAATCTTCATCCCGGCCATCGCCGCGCTCGCCGGGTTCGTGCCGTGTGCCGATGTAGGAATGAGGCAGACGTTCCGGTGTTTATCGCCGCGTGACTCATGATAGGCGCGGATGACCAGCAGGCCGGCATATTCACCCTGCGAGCCGGCGTTCGGTTGCAATGAAATTCCGGCGAAGCCGGTGATTTCCTCCAGCCAGTCTTCGAGGTTTTGGAACAGGATCTGATAGCCGCGCGCCTGACCCAGCGGCGCGAACGGATGCAACTGGCCGAACTCCGACCACGACACGGGAAACATCTCGGACGCCGCGTTCAGTTTCATCGTGCACGAGCCCAGCGGAATCATCGAGGCCGTGAGTGAAAGGTCGCGTGATTCCAGCCGCTTGATGTAACGCAGCATCTCGGTCTCGCTGTGGTAGCGGTTGAAAACCTGATGCTGGAGAAATGAGGAGTGACGGGTGACGAGTGATGAGGGGACGGAAAAGTCCGCCACTTGCAGGTTCGTCGGTTTGTCGCCGTTGAATATCTGCCAGAGCAGGGGAATGTCTTTGGCACTGGTCGTTTCGTCGAGCGAGACGCAGAGGCTTTGTTCGTCCAACGGCCGTAGATTGATGCGGTAGTGCTCAGCGATTTTCAGCACCTCGCCGGCCGTCGTGTTTTTCAATGACACGCGCACGGTATCAAACACATTTTTCGTGGCGACCTGGTGACCGAGCTTTTCCAGACCCTGCGCAAAAATAGTTGTGAGCGCCTGCACGCGCACGGCAATCTGCTTCAGCCCCTCCGGCCCGTGATAGACCGCGTAGAGCGACGCCATGTTGGCCAGCAACGCCTGTGCGGTGCAGATGTTGCTCGTGGCTTTTTCGCGGCGGATGTGCTGCTCGCGCGTGCCCAGCGCCAGGCGCAACGCGGGCTTCCCGCGCGAGTCTTTCGACACGCCCACAATGCGGCCGGGCATCTGACGTTTGAATTCGTCCTTCGTGGCAAAAAACGCCGCATGCGGTCCGCCGTAGCCGAGCGGCACGCCGAAACGCTGCGCACTGCCCACCGCGATGTCCGCCCCGAATTCGCCCGGCGGTTTCAGCAGCGTGAGCGCGAGCAGGTCCGTGGCAACCGTCACCAACGCCCCGGCGGCATGCGCCTGCGCGATGAACGGCATGAAATCATGGAGGACGCCGCAGGTGTCCGGATATTGCACGAGCGCGCCAAAGATGTTTGGGGTGAATGCAAAGGTTTCATGGTTGCCGACCACCACTTCGATTCCCAGCGCCGCGCCGCGCGTGCGGACGACCTCGATGTTTTGCGGATGACAATGCTCTGAGACAAAGAAAACATTTCGCGTGTCCGCACCCTTGAACCGGTGGCTCATCATCATGGCCTCGGCGGCGGCGGTAGCCTCGTCGAGCATGGAGGCGTTGGCCATGTCCAGCGCGGTGAGGTCCGTGACCAGCGTCTGGAAGTTCAGCAGCGCCTCGAGGCGGCCCTGGGAAATCTCCGCCTGATATGGCGTGTATTGCGTATACCAGCCGGGATTCTCCAAAACATTCCGCTGGATGACCGGCGGAGTGATGGTGCCGTAATAGCCCTGGCCGATGAAGGATCGAAAGACCTGGTTCTCGGCCGCGATGCGCCGGAGTTCGGCGAGCGCATCGAACTCGCTGCGCGCGGCGGGCAGCCTCAGGCTTTTCGGCAGCCGGATTTTTTTTGGGACGGCGGCATCAATGAGTTCGTCCAGCTTGGTGTGCCCGAGCAGCGCGAGCATGGCACTGGTTTCCGTTGCGTTCGGGCCGATATGACGGCGGACAAAATGATCGGGATGGGCAAAAATTCTTTCAGTCGAGTCCATCGGTCGAAACTATACATTGCGGCCCAAAAAAGCGAGTGGGATTTGTTCGCAAAACGGGTGTCCGCCGGTTTTTCAAGGGACACAACCGGTTTGGTTGGCAAGCTTAAACCGCCACTACTAATGGTGTTTTTCACCTAAAAAAACCGCAGTTTCGCATTGTGGAAACAGACGGATTTTCATATCTTTTTCATATTCGTTTCCGCACCGGTTTTTGCCGGTAATTGCACCATAATTATGTCGAGTATTTCTGATTCGCCTGAAGAAAAAATTGAGTCGCCCGACCGGATTGCCGACGGCAATTACGACGCTTCAAAATTGAGCCAACTTAAGGGGCTGGAGGCCGTGCGCAAGAAGCCCGGCATGTATATCGGCGGGACGGACGAGCGCGCGCTGCACCATTGCGTCTCGGAAGTTTTGGACAATTCCGTGGACGAACATCTCGCCGGCCATTGCGACCACATTGAAGTGACGATCCATGTGGACGGCTCTATTTCCATCCGCGATGACGGGCGCGGCATTCCGGTGGACATCAACAAGGATTCGGGTTTGCCGGGCGTGGAACTGGTTTTGACGACGCTGCACTCCGGCGGCAAATACGGCCAGGGCGGCTACAAATTTTCCGGCGGCACGCACGGCGTCGGGGCGAAGTGCGTGAACGCGGTCAGCGAATGGTTTGAGGTCGAGGTGTCGCGCAACGAGCAGGTCTATCACATGGAGTTCGAGCGCGGCAAGACGGTCAAGAAACTCGAAGTGATTGGCAAGTCCAAGAAAACCGGCACGCTCATCACCTTCAAGCCGGATCCGGAAATTTTCCGCGAGACGGTGGAGTTCAAGTCGCCGATTATTTCCCAGCGCCTGCGCGAACTGGCATTTTTGAATTCCGGCTTGGAAATAATTTTTACCGACGAGCGCCAGACGGAGGCCGCGCCGGAACGGTTTTTTTACAAGGACGGCGTGGAGGAGTTCGTCAAGCAGCTCAACAAAAGCAAGGAGCCGCTGCATCCCAAGGTGATCGCGTTCCGCAAGGAAACCAAGGAGAAGCTCGACGACAAGGAAATCGAGGTCCACGTCGAGGTTGTGCTGCAATATAACGACAGCTACAACGACCAGGTGCTGTGCTACACCAACACGATCCACAATCCCGACGGCGGCACGCATCTGTCCGGCTTCCGCAGCGCGGTGACGCGCGCAATCAACCAATACGCGAAGTCGAACGAAATTCTGAAAGAAAAGGATCCGCAGATCACCGGCGATGATGTGCGCGAGGGTTTGACGGCGGTCATTTCGGTGAAGCACAGCGACCCGAAATTTGAATCGCAGACAAAGGTGAAATTGCTGTCGCCGGAAGTGGAGCGCATCACCGGTTCGGTGACTTACGAAGGGTTGATGAGCTACTTCGATGCGAATCCGCCGGTGGCGAAGCGCATTATTGACAAGAGCCTCACGGCGGCGCGCGCGCGCGAGGCGGCGCGCAAGGCGCGTGAGGCCGTCCGCAAATCCGCGCTGACCGGTGGCGGGTTGCCCGGCAAGCTGGCGGACTGTTCCGACCGTGATCCGGCGAACACTGAGTTGTATATCGTCGAAGGTGATTCCGCCGGTGGCTCGGCGAAGCAAGGTCGCGACCGGAAATTTCAGGCGATTCTCCCGATTCGCGGCAAGCTGATCAACGTCGAGAAGGCGCGGCTGGACAAGGTGCTTCAGAACAATGAAATTCGCACGATGATCACCGCCGTGGGCACGGGCATCGGCGATGGCGAAGGCGAAGGCGCGTTCAACATCGAGAAGCTGCGCTACCACAAAATCATCATCATGACGGACGCCGATGTGGACGGTTCGCACATCCGCACGCTGTTGCTGACATTCTTTTACCGCCAGATGCCGCAGTTGGTAAAGCAGGGTTTTGTGTATATTGCGCAGCCGCCGCTTTACAGCATCACGCGCAAGAAGAAGACCGATTACATTGACGACGACATCCAGCTCAACCGCATCCTGCTGCAAAATGGTGTGGAAGAAGTGAAGCTGAAAAACCTCGCCGACGGACGCGAGTTCACGCCGAAGCAGCTTGAGGAAATCCTTTCGCTGCTCGAATCGCTGGACAAGCACGCGACCTACATCAAGCGGCTCGGCGGAGATTTTGCGGATTATGTCGAGAAGCGGAATGACGACGGCTTGTTGCCGCAGTCCATGGCCAAGGTGCGCGACGGCAATGACGACACGGTTCATTATTTTCTCACCGGCGACGAGCTGGAAACCTTCAAGTTGGCCAACGGCGATTTGTTTGGCGGGGACACGGAGTTCGAGCGCAAGAAAGAAGGGCCGACGCGGCGCGCGAAGGTTTCCGACCTGCATTTGGAAAGCAAAGCCATTGCTGATTTGCTGGACAAGCTGACCAGGAAAGGTTTGTCGGTGGAGCATTATTCCGCGCAGGACAAGCCGCTGTTTGAGCTGATTGAGGGCGAAGGCGAGCGCGCGAACGTGACGCCGATCTTTGCGATCCCGGAAATCCTGGAAGGGGTCAAGGCCGTCGGCAAAAAGGGCATCCAGATGACCCGCTTCAAGGGCTTGGGTGAAATGGACGCGAAGGAGCTGTTCGAGACGACCATGAATCCCGTCCGGCGCAAGCTGCTGCGGATTGATCTGACCGACGCCATCGAGGCCGAGGAGATGTTCGTGCGGCTCATGGGCGACGAGGTCGAGCCGCGCCGCCAGTTCATCGAGGACAACGCGCTGAATGTCCGCAACCTTGATGTTTAAAAAATATTTGACAATGTAGTCACGCGTGACTACAGTGATGTCATGAAAACAAAAACAACATTCAAATACCCCGAGATCAGGCCGCAGGTGATGGCGTTGCGCGAAGCCGTTGCGCTGCCGGGCGTGGGGCTGGCCATTCCCGTGCGCGCGGCCAAGGCCAAGCTTTCGGCGTTGCTGGAGCTGGTTGCGGGCGGGCAGGAAGTCACAATTACCTCGGATGGCGTGCCGAAAGCGGTGCTGTCTCCCGTGGGGAAGAAATCTTCCCAAAAAGTTTTCACCGGAACTTGGGAGCATCTGAAGAAGATGCCGCCGTGGCGCGGCGGGCCGACGGCCGAGGAAATCATCCGCGCGGACCGCGATGGGCGGGGTTGGTAAGCCATGTATCTGGACTCCTGCATCATCGTCAAATTGCTGGTTGTCGAGCCCGACAGCGAGTTTTTCATTGGCTCGCTGGAAGGCAAGCCGCTCATGACCTCCGAGCTGGCGCAAACCGAAGTTTTCTCGGCATTGCTCGCCCGCGAGCGCGCCGGGAAAATTTCTGCGGCCGACCGGCGGCGCGCGTGGCGGGAATTTGAGTCGCGGATCGAAGCGAAGGAAATTCGTATCGAAAAAATGAACTCCATCGCATTGCACAAGGCGACGCACCTGCTCGAACGCTGCCATCCGAAAGTGCCATTGCGCACGCTGGACGCCATTCATCTGGCGACGGTGGATTTGTGCTGCGATTTTCCGCTGGTGACGACCGACGCGCGACTGCGGGATGCCGCTACCTTGATGGGCTTTAGCATTTTCCCGGAGGCGTAGCCCTCCGAAAAACAGAAATTTTACGAATCATGCCAGACGAAACCAATTCCAATCCGCCACCACCGACGCAACCGCAGCCGAGTGGCGGCGCCTACTCGCAGGGCGAAAAGATTGCCAAGATCAACGTCGCGGACGAGATCAAGAACTCGTTCCTCGACTACTCGATGTCCGTGATCATTTCGCGCGCGCTGCCGGATGTGCGCGACGGCCTGAAACCCTCGCAGCGGCGCATCCTTTATGCGATGCACGAGCTGTCACTGTTCCCCGGACGCAAGCCATACAAGTGTGCGAAAATCTGCGGTGACACTTCGGGCAATTACCATCCGCACGGTGAAGCGGTGATTTATCCGACGCTCGTCCACATGGCGCAGCCGTGGGCGATGCGCGAGCGGCTCGTGGACGGCAAGGGCAATTTCGGTTCCATTGAAAACGACCCGCCAGCGGCGATGCGTTATACCGAGGCGCGGCTGACGCATCTCGGCGCGGCGCTGATGCAGGACATGGACCGCGACACGGTGGATTTCGTCCCGAACTACGACGAGCGCATGACGGAGCCGAAGGTGTTTCCGGCGGCGTTTCCGAATTTGCTAGTCAATGGCGGCACGGGCATCGCGGTCGGCATGGCCACGAACATGGCGCCGCATAATCTCGGTGAAGTGGTGGATGGCATCTGCGCGCAGATTGACAAGCCGACAATCACCATTCCGGAACTGATGAAATTCATCAAGGGACCGGATTTTCCGACCGGCGGCATCATCTGTGGCGTCGAGGGCATCAAGAATTATTTCGAGACCGGCAAGGGCAGCGTGAAGCTGCGCGGCCGCGTGGGTGTGGAGGAAATGAAGGGCAATCGTGAGCAGGTCATCATCACGGAAATCCCGTTCAACGTGAACCGCGCGGCGCTGGAGGAAAAAATCGCCGAACTGGTGAACGAAAAAATCATCACGGAAATTTCCGCGATGCGCAACGAGTCCGACGAGAATACGCGGCTGGTGATCGAGCTCAAGCGCGACGCCAATCCGAAGGTCGTCATCAACAATCTTTTTCAGCACACGCAGATGGAGGTTTCGTTCAGCGTGAA
>Ga0302197_10000735_pt1 | contig 32865 bp, 33 predicted proteins | sample II_Bog_N2_1_FD_193526 | JGI IMG/M metagenome (GOLD analysis project Ga0302197, IMG submission 193526) | Peat permafrost microbial communities from Stordalen Mire near Abisko, Sweden - II_Bog_N2_1 | ecosystem: Environmental > Terrestrial > Soil > Wetlands > Peat | place: Sweden: Abisko... | reverse complement strand
CGGATCGAGCGAAGATGACAGCATATATATTTTTATGTTTTCCTTATTTGGGAATACAAGTTTATCATATTCTTCCAAAAATTCAAAACCACTCATTAAGGGCATCCTTATATCTAAAAAAATCACATCAGGTTTTATCGCGCCTGTGAGTAACGACTCAATAGCTTCATCGGGCGATTGCCTTACAATAATATCTTCAACAAAATTGCCGCTCTGCAAAATTTTCCTCGTAACAAAATTATCGATGTAATTATCGTCAATGAGTAAACAAGTTTTGTAGCGTGCAGCCGTCATTCTTTTTTTAAATTAATTGCTACTATCATTCAGGGTTTATACGTGAAATATTATTTAAAGATATGGTTTAGACTGTTAATTTATGTAATTTTTTTGATATACATGTATATATTAAAGTATTTCGTGAGTATTAATTGCTTTGATAGCATGCTTGATGGTATTTTTATCATTTATTTTAATAATATTGCCTTTTAAGACAATTAGCTATTTTTTATAAATTGCCCCTAATGAGAAAAATTCAAACTATTGCCCTTTTTTTCCTAATTCTATTTTTTATGAATGTTAATACCGGTAACGCTGCCCCCTCCGCAAAAATTTCGTACAACGTTACTTTCCCCCAGGTACAAGCGCATTATGTTGATATTGAAATGAATATCGAGCATATTAATCAGTCAACACTTGTACTAAAAATGCCCGTTTGGACTCCCGGATCATACCTTGTGCGTGAGTTTGCCAAAAGCGTAGAAGGCTTTACGGTAAGCGATAATGGCAAAGAAATCCCCTTTGTAAAAACACGCAAAAACTGGTGGAGCATCACTACAAAAGGATTAAATCATGTAACCATTAAATACAAAGTATATTGTTTCGAGGTTTCGGTGCGTACTGCTTTGGTTGATATTTCGCACGCGTTCCTGTCAACATCCGGAATTTTCATGTATCCGGAAGGAATGCTTAACCAGCCTTCAACCATACACATTGTGCCCTTTGGTGGCTGGGATAAAGTTTCTACCAGTTTAGATATGGTAAATAATGATCCTTTTACCGTGCACGCGCCTAACTATGATATTCTATTTGATTCGCCTATTGAAGTAGGTAACCAGGATGTTTTTGGGTTTGATGCCGTGGGTGTACACTACCAGGTAGCCATGTATGGCGGTGGCAACTACGATAAAGAGAAGCTAAAAACCGATATAGCCAAAATTGTAGCGCAAGAAACCTCGGTTTATGGCGAAAACCCCAACAAGCATTACGTATTTATCGTTCATAATTATTTACGTGGTGGCGGCGGTTTAGAACATTTAAGCTCAACTGTTTTAGGCGCTTCGCGCGATGCTTATGGCACACCACGTGGTTACCAAAACTTTTTAAGCCTGGTTGCGCACGAGCATTTCCACTTATGGAACGTAAAACGCCTGCGCCCGATAGCCTTAGGTCCGTTTGATTATGATAACGAGAATTACACCACCGACCTTTGGATAGCCGAAGGTTTTACCGCTTATTATGAAGACATTATTTTAAGGCACGCCAATATTATTGATGCTGATAACTATTTAGGCGTTATGGCCAACGATATTAACCAGGTAGAGAACACGCCGGGTAAAAAAATACAAAGCATTGCCGATGCCAGCTATGATGCATGGATAAAGGCTTACCGCCCTACCGAAAACTCCAACAACAGCACCATATCCTATTACAGCAAAGGCTCGGTTGCAGCCATGTTGCTTGATCTGGAGATCATCAACGATAGCCAAACTAAATATTCATTGGATGATGTGATGAAATACATGTACCACGAGTATTATAAAACCTTGAAACGTGGTTATACCGATGCCGAATTTAAAAAAGGGCTCGAAATGTTCGCTGGAAAAAACCTGGACGACTTCTACAAAAAATACGTTTACGGCGTGGCTGATGTGGATTACAATCAATACCTGGGTTATGCCGGCTATCAACTTACCGACGAGGCCGCAGGCAGTAACGATCCATCATTAGGCATCATGACCGCGAGTAGCGGTGGCAAAATAGTTGTAACAAGCGTACTGCGCGATGGTTCCGCCTGGGTTGATGGTATAAATGTAAACGATGAAATCGTATCTGTTGATGGCACACCTGTTACGGATGCAAACAACATACTCGCCAATAAAAAAGTGGGAGATAAGCTATCAATAACCGTAATCCGCGATGGCTTATCGCTGGTACTGCCTGTTACTTTACTCAAAAACTCATTGGTGAAATATAAGATAGAAACAGTGGCCAACCCATCGGCACAACAGCTAAAAGTGAGGAACAAATGGCTTAAATTATAGTTGATTGTTAACTAATTAATGCAATATTTCATAATAGTTAAAACATTCCTATAAGTAGCAATGTTATTATGTTATCTATGAAAATCATTAATTAATAACATCACCATGAATTCACTACTGTATATTATAGCCGTTATATTACTCATAGGCTGGGCATTAGGCGTATTTCTGTATTCGGCCACGGGTATCATACATGTTTTATTGGTTATAGCTATTATTGCCTTAATTCTCGGCATAATCAGAAGGCCAACAGCAGTATAAACGGCAATAAACATTTAAAAAAAAGGCGTTTCATGTTTTATGAAACGTTTTTTTTGTTATCAACCAAAACATTTAAATCCTTAATAAAACCGTTTGCCTGTTTATTAAGTTATATCAAACACATTAATAATTTGGCTATGCGGTCTATCTGGAAAGGCTCTTTAGGGTTTGGGTTGGTAAGCATCCCGGTAAAGCTATATTCGGCAGTACAAAAAAGTTCGCTTGATTTTGATATGTTGGATGGCCGCGACCACTCGCGCATCCGTTTCCAGCGAATTAACGAGCAAACACATAAGGAAGTACCTTACGACAAGATTGTAAAAGGCTACAAACTGGATGATGGATACGTAATAATGGACGACCAAGATTTTGCCGATGCCGCTCCCGAAAAAAGCAAGGTAATTGAAATAGAAAGTTTTGTTGATATGGCAGAAGTTGATCCAATATTTTACGAAACATCCTATTACACCGAACCCGACACTAAAACCAACAAAGCCTACGCGTTGCTGATACAAGCACTCACCCAATCAAAAAAAGCAGGTTTAGCGCGTTTTGTACTGCGCAACACCGAAAGCCTGTGTATTGTACACCCGGTAAAAAATGTATTAGTGGTAACCACCATTCGTTTCGGACAAGAAATTCGCAGTACCGAAGATTTAAACCTGCCTGATAAAATTGAGGTCAGCAAAAAAGAGCTGGATATGGGTATGACCCTCATTAACCAATACGCCGAAAAATTTGATGTATCCAAATTTAAGGATGAATACACCAATCAGCTGTTGCAAATAATCAAAGACAAGAGCAAAGGAAAACGTGCCACAGTTAAAAAGCTTAAACCACAAGCCCAAACATCAAGCGATGATCTGTACGAAAAACTAATGCAAAGTTTGAAAAAGGGAGCTTAAAATTATATGAACTCGAAATTTCAGAATTAAAGAATTACCGGAATTCCAAAAATTCAACAAATTCCATAAATTCGAGTTCAGACAACCCCCTTACTTCAAATACTCCTTAGCTATCCCCGGGTAAACATCCAAATAAGCATTTGACTTACCATCCCGGTCAAAAACCCCTTCCCAGGTACTTAACGGTTCCCATATAAATGAGCCTACCGCTTTGCCATTGGGCACGGTAAAAGCAATATCGTTCACTTCTTGTTTAAGCTGAGAGTATTCAGCAACCATTACCTGTTGCTTGTAACGGAAAGCCAGATCAGCCATGTTATTTTTCAAATCCTCAGGAGTACCATGCCATTTCGGGTAATACGAAAGCCCTATCACATCAAAAGGCACATTCCGCACGGTCATATTATCCAAAAAGAATCTCGCTTCAGCATTTTGCCCGCCTAAGGCAATATGCAGCATAATAATAGTCGACGGGCTAACCGCCTTAACACCCTTAACTCCCGAATAAATTAGCTGCGCCAGGCTATCCAAATTATTGATAGCGCCATCGGGCCAAACCATACCGTGGTTAATTTCATTACCTACCTGCACCATATCAGGTGTAGTTCCCTGATCTTTTAACGCCGTCATAGCTTTTACCGTAAAGTCGTATAATGATTTCTTTACCCCTTCAAAGTCCTCGCCTACCCAAGCCTTAGGCTCGTTTTGTTGCTGCGGATCTGCCCAGTAATCGCTGTAATGGAAATCAAGCAAAAACTTCATACCTGCTGCTTTAATGCGTTTAGCCATGGCAAGCGTATGATCCAGGTCGCAAAAACCTTTGCCGGGCGAATATCCCTTTGGATTAGCCGGATCAACAAATAAACGCAGTCTTATATAATTAAAGCCGTGTGCTTTTAATATCTCAATAGCATCGCCAGGCGTACCTTTATCCGAAAATTTCATACCCCGGCTTTCCAGTTCAGGCAGAAAGGAAATATCGGCACCCAAAACTTTGCCCTTTACTTTTTTAGGCTGATAAACCACATTAGTTACCTTGTGCGCTATGCCGGGTTGAACGGTATGTATCTCTGTTGAACCGGTGTACAAACTATCGGCCTTAGCATCCAGTTTTATAATACCGCGTGTTGGCCCCGCCCGTAATACCAGCCAGCAGTCGCCGGTAATATCAGCAGTATAAGTACTGTCAGTAGGTGTATTAAATGATGCTGTTTTGCTGATGCTTAAAATTTTGGCGTCGCCTTTTATTTTAAACGTAATATGCTCCTTCGCATCGGCTACTTCTTTACCATCCCTATCTATTATTTTAACGCTGATGAGCGCGGTATCCTTACCATTACTCAGCATAGTGGTTTTATAAGGCGTAAGTTGAATTTCGGTGGGCTCACCAGCAGGCGGCATTTTACGCATCCTTCTCCCCTGTGCCTGAGCTGTTGCGCTAATGCCTATGATGACCATAAGCAAGCTTAAAAATTTGTTTGTTAACATGGCTGTTTAATTGGTACGATAAAGCTAAGAAAGCTAAATTGTAACAATGACATTTATTTAGAAATATATCTGATTTTTTACAAATAAAAATTTACTTCAATTATCGCCACTTGGAATTTGAATTTATTTTATAGAATAGTAGCTTTATACTAATTATCAAAAAGCATTAAAATGGCCGAAGCAAAAACAAAACCTACGGAAAAATCTGTTGATAGTTTTATTGCAACTGTAGAAGATGATAAGGTACGTGCGGATTGTTATGCCATCATTAATTTGATGGAAAAGGTTACCGGTGAGAAACCCAAAATGTGGGGGCCGGCGATCATCGGCTTTGGTAAATATGCCTACAAATACGAAAGCGGCCATTCAGGGGAAATATGTTTGATTGGATTTTCACCCAGAAAAGCTAATATTTCATTATATGGTTTATCCGGCTTCCCTGGTCAGATCGAACTCCTTCAAAAGTTAGGAAAACATAAAACAGGTAAAGGTTGCCTCTATATTAAAAAGTTAACTGATGTTGATATAGATGTATTAGAAAGCATTATAAAACAATCTGTCAACTTCTTAAAAAAGGAGCATTCAAATTATCACTAAAATTGTTGATTGATAAACGCTTTTCTCCGTTTTACTATCTGCCATAACAACTCGGCGCTGCATAAAAGCACAAAGGCAAACAGAGCTGCCCTAACACCATTTTTGGTAGATGATAATGCGCCTGTAAAGGCTATAAAATAAATGATGGTTGGCAAAGCGATCACTATGCACACCCCCTTAACGCCTAAAGGTATTTTAAACGGTCGATAGGTTTCCGGTTCTTTTATACGTAGTTTAATTAACGATATATACTCCAATGCCAAGCCAGCACCATAAATGGTAACATCAATAATAAATAAAGCTTCCAAATCCCAATGCACCATGGCGCTCACAACAATAGAGCACACTATGATAGATATATAAGGCGTATTAAATCTTTTATGCTTTTTGTTTAGTTTAGTCGGGAGCAATTTATCCTCGGCCATCACCATCGGCACACGCGATACGGATAACAGCACCGAAGCGTAAATACCCAAACAACTGGCCATACCCCCAATAGCGATAAGCGCGCCGAGCCAATGGCCGCCGATAATGGTTGCTACCGCCGGGAAACCTTCATCCTTTAATCGCCCCGCGCTGATACCTGAGAATTGCGAAACCCATATCACCAAAAAATAAACCACAATTACTATCAAGAAAGCAATAAACGTAGATGTTAAGTATGATCGGATAGGGTTTTCAACTTCTTCGGCATAAGTGGTGGTATTATCCCAACCTAAACAATTCCACATAATTATGTACAGTGCCATGCCTAACGATGGGAAGGAGATTCCCTTTAAGCTTGGCGCCGGTAACGCTATGCTGCCAGCGTGGTGGTAAAAAGCTAATATATACAATATTATAAACGGGGTTAACACTATCGCCCCTAAAAATAAAGACACCTTTCCTACCGGCACTATCCCCAATATATTGAGCCCTGCCGATGCCCATATAAATACAAGGCACAATGGGAGTTTATAAGCATCGGCACCAGGAAAGAAGAAGCCCGCATAAATCACGAACAGCACAGGGTAAATAGCCAGATCAACAAAAGTATAAAGCCATGTCCACCAGCCTTCATAAAAACCCCAGCGCGTGCCTAAAGCGTACTTTACCCATTTGTAATAGCCGCCGGTTACAGGCATCATGCTGTTTAATTCAAGTACTGTATATATGGCAGGCACATCCCAAAGTAAAGGGGTAAGAAACAACAAAAGTATAGCGCCATGCTGCCCGGCATAAGTAAGCAAAGGTTCGAGCCCGTAAGGGCCGCCGGATACTGTGAAGAATATTACAGCAACAAGCTGTATAGGGCGTATTTTTTTCAATGTTTATGTTTAACGTAAACATAAAAAATGCGATTGAATTTAGGTGAAGAAAATAATCAGGATTCTTAAAGAATGCTTTGAACTCAATAATAATTGCAGAATATTATACTATTACCAGATGTAGGTTTTCTGGAAGCAATCACAGCATTTATACCTTTTAATAGCAAGCCAAAAAAGTAAAATTTTAACAACTCTTGCCTTTTTCACGCGCGAATTCAGGAATCCAGTATCACACTTAGGGCACTTAGTGGCGTTTTTCTCCATAAATAATTATATCAATAGCTTGGTTAGTTAAACCGGGAATTAGGGGAATGAAGTAATATTCCACTAATTTACATTTTATTAGTTAAAGGTGTAGCATTTTAAAAATGACGGTATCTAACAGATAAATAAGCATATATGGCAAAAAAGCAGCTAAATGGTATTTGAAGAAATTTACAAAACTTACTGGAGCAAGGTTTTCCGCATTTGCATGGGTTATGTGAACGATCATGACTGGGCGAAGGATATAGCGCAGGAAACTTTTGTTACTATTTGGCAACAATTGCCAAAGTTCAGGAATGAATCGGCCATTGGTACCTGGATATTTCGCATAGCATCAAACAATTGCCTGCGGCAGATAGAGCGGCAAAACCGTATGCCCCGCAGCGAAATGCCCGAGCAGATAGAAGAAACCATAGCGCATGATATTGAACCGGCCGTTCAGTTTTTATATAAATGCATATCGGAATTGCCCGAGACTGATCGCCTCATCATATCCTTAGAACTGGAAGATGTAAAACAAGCCGAAATTGCGAAAGTAGTTGGCTTGAGTGAGTCAAATACACGCGTGAAGATATACCGCATTAAGGAAAGATTAGCTAAAAAATTTGAAAATTATGAGCAGTGAAATAGATTTTAAATCGCTGTGGAACAAACAACCCACAGGTGATGTGCCGGATACTAAAGAATTATTTGCTAAAGCAGATAAAGTAAAAAGAAGAACCCGCTGCACAATAATAGCTTTAAACATAATGCTTATTGCAATATCAATTTTCGTAACTTATATAGGATGGAATATAGACCATGCAAAGCTCACCACCAAAATAGGTGTAGTGCTAATGGTAATAGGGATGATAAGCTACGTGGCCGCATATAATCAAATTATACCTATATTATTTAAAACCGATGTAAAGAGCAATAGTCACGACTATCTAGACCAGCTTATCCGCATAAAGCGTAAGGAAGATTTTATAAACAAGGTAATGGTCAATATTTACTTTACGCTGTTATCCGCCGGACTCTTCTTATACATGCTCCAGTTTTCGGTAAGAATGACTATGCTTAATGGCTCTTGTTATTTCATTATAACTTTTGCATGGATAGGTATTTGTTGGTTTCTGCATCCACGGTTGATCAGGAAAAAACGAAAAGCGCTGAATGATGTGATCACGAGGTTGGAGGAAGTGAATAAGCAATTAGATGTAGATTCCGCAAAAGAATAACATCCCCATTTTTGTTTTCTGAGCAACATGGAGCGAAGAATCTGTAAGTTGGTTTACGCCTTACAAATGCATCAACTAACGATTTTCCCTTACCAAACTATCCCTATATTCTGAAACATAAATGCCCATTTATCAGCCTGCTCATTAATTACCTGCGCGGTTGATTTGCCTGCGCCGTGCCCTGCTTTAGTTTCAATGCGAATGAGCACCGGTGCCGATCCTTGCTGGTCTTCCTGCAAGCGCGCCGCGAATTTGAAGGAGTGGGCAGGCACTACACGGTCGTCATGATCGCCGGTTGTGATCATCACCGCCGGATAGTTACCCTGTTTTAGGGCATGGTATGGTGAGTATTTGTATAAATAGTCAAACATTTCCTGCGAATCTTCGGCTGTGCCGTAATCATAGCTCCATCCTGCACCCGCGGTAAATTTATTGTAGCGCAACATGTCCAGCACACCAACCGCAGGGAAGGCTACCTTAAACAGATCAGGGCGTTGTGTGATCATCGCGCCGATCAACAATCCGCCATTTGATCCGCCTGAAATAGCCAGGTAATCTTTAGAGGTGTATTTATGCTTGATGAGATATTCCGCGGCAGCGATAAAGTCATCAAATACATTTTGTTTTTTAAGCTTGATGCCTTGCTTGTGCCATTTCTCGCCATACTCGCCACCACCACGCAGGTTAGCCACAGCATAAATCCCGCCATGCTCTAATAATATAATGTTGGATGTACTGAATGCAGGCGTAAGGTTCACCCCAAAACCACCATAAGCATACAATAGCAATGGGTTTTTGCCATTTAATACCGTCCCTTTTTTATAAGTGATTATCATCGGGATTTTGGTGCCATCTTTCGAAGGATAAAAAACCTGTTCAGACTGGTATTGCTCCGGGTCGAACTTTACGCCAGATTTCTTATACAAGGTTGATTGCCCGCTCGCAATATCATATTTGAATATGGTAGATGGATAAACATAATTGGTAAATGTATAATACACCTCCTTTTCCTCGATCTTGGCACCGAACCCACTCGCTGTACCAACCGATGGCAGTGCGATGGTACGTTCCAGTTTGCCATCCATATTATATTGCTCTACCAACGAGGTAGCGTCTTTTAAATACTCCGCGAATATTTTGCCGCCGCCGGTTGTGGCTGTTAATACATTTTTAGTTTGGGGGATAAAATCCTTCCAATAAATAGATTTTGGCGAGGATGCGTCAACAGTAACCAATTTATAGTATGGCGAATACAGGTTGGTTAGTATATAAAGCTTGCTGCCCTGGTTGCATATAATGTTGTTCTCGTTATCAAAATTATCAACCACATTAATAATAGGGCTGCCGGGTTTGCTCAAGTCCTGTAAATATAGTTCGTTACCGGTAGTAGTGTTGGCAGTGGTGATCACCAAGAAACGTTCGTCTTCGGTTAAATAGGCGCCAATATAACGGCGCGGGGTTGCATCGCCACCAAAAATCAACTTATCTGTACTTTGTGGAGTGCCTAATTTATGATAGAACAGTTTGTGATGATCCGTCATGCCGGATAATTGGCTGCCTTCCTTTGGTTTATCATAACTGCTATAATAAAAGCCATCGTTACCATGCCATGCTATTCCGCTGAATTTAACATCGGTTAGTGTATCGCCAACGATGCTTTTATCCGAGGTATTAATAATGATCACTTTACGCCAGTCGGAACCGCCTTCAGATAATTGGTAGGCAGCCATACTGCCGTCCTTGGTAAAGTCGATGCCCTGCATAGATGTGGTACCGTCTTTAGAGAATGTGTTGGGATCTAAAAACATTTCCGGTACACCATCGCCTAATTGGCGGTATAAAACTGCCTGGCTTTGCAGGCCATCGTTCTTATAAAAATAAGTGTATTTGCCTTCTTTAAACGGAGCACTATATTTTTCGTAGTTCCACAAGGTTTCCAGTTGCTTGCGGATGGCTTCACGATAAGGTATTTGAGATAAATAGTTTTCGGTTACTTTATTCTCGGCTATAACCCATTCTTTGGTGTCTTCGGCACGGTCATCTTCCAACCAGCGGTAGGGATCGGGCACTTGGGTACCAAAGTAGGTATTAACAGTATCAACTTTTTTAGTATGCGGATATGGAAGGGTTTTTCTATTCATTTGTTGGGCGTACAGGTGGCTGCAAATTAAAAATGCGAATGCATATAAAAAGGCAGTTTTCTTCATTTTGTTTAAATTACAGGAAGATAAAGATAGTAAATTGGAACGAAGTGAGAAGAACGGCAGCAGAAAGCTAGTATTGCGTTTTGAGTTGAATAAGTGAATTTGATATGTTGTAATAATATATTTTTTAACCTGCCGAGAAATAATAATTCGTTTAATAAGCATTTAATACGATCATCATAAATAAACTAAACCTTTTTGGTTTATAGTTGTCATACTGCCAAATAACAATATACTATTTATGAAAAAGTTAATTCTTACAGCAGTTATATTAATAAGCTGCTTAACATTTAAAAATGCCAATGCGCAACTGCATTTTAGCGTAGGTGTAAACATTGGTGCCCAACCTGAGTGGGGCCCAGTTGGTTACGATCATGCTGATTTTTATTACATACCCGATGTAGGCGCTTACTATGATGTTAACGCTCATCAATACATTTACCTTGAAAATAACGTATGGGTACACCGTGGCTTTTTGCCAGACAGATACCGTAACTATGACTTATATCATGGCTACAAGGTGGTAGTTAATGGCCGTAACCCATGGATGCATGATAATGTATACCGCAACCGCTATGCAGGTTACAGGGGCCGCCACGATCAAGTGATAATTCGCGATAGCCGTGATAATCATTATGCCAATCACTGGCACGGAGATGATGGCCACGGTAATGGACATTGGGGACATGGTGATCACGGGCATGATGGCGGCGATCATGGACACGATCATTAATATTTTAATACCATATTAAACGAATTAGAAAGGCTGCTCATTTATGAGGAGCCTTTCTAATGAAATGGGATCGATTCAAATTTACAGGTAATTTTTTAGTGTTATATTTGTGCCATGGAATTGGACGAAAACAACGTGCCTGAGGAACAAGGTGAAGACGCTGTAGAAATATATTCAAAATGGGCTATTTTAGGTTTTTCAACTATTCCTTCGCCTATATTTGGCTGTGTATTATTAGTGATGAATTTGTTAGCTGCTGGATATAAGAAAGCGGTTTATGAGGTTGTGATATTTACACTTATTTACGTTGTAGCGGTAAACCTTTTAATTAACGAATTCCTTACAATCCCCGCGGTTATTAACCCCAACGTTTTAGATAAGAATTTTGTTATTTTAACCCTGGTTTCATTTGCCTCGAATTTAGTTGGCGGCCTTGTGTTAAGCTTGTATTTCTTTAAAAAATATTTCCCTGATAAAGACTACTATCCAAAGAGTATACTCAGCCCACTACTTATTTTTATTTTATTGGTGATACTTACTCGATTTGTGCGGTTCTAATGCAAATATTTCATTAATTACACTAGAATACTATAACTTGATCCATACAAATGACCAACCGCACTAAACTTTATTTCGCTTCTGATGTACACTTAGGAAGCGGCACATATACTGCAAGCCGCGAGCGCGAAGCCAGGTTGGTGCGCTGGCTGGATATGATTAAAACCGATGCTGCCGAAGTTTTCTTAATGGGCGATCTATTTGATTTTTGGTTTGAGTATAAAACTGTAGTTCCCAAAGGATATATCCGCTTATTGGGTAAACTGGCTGAATTAAGCGATGCCGGGATTAAGATTTATTTTTTTAAAGGCAACCACGACATGTGGATGTTCAATTACTTTGAAAAGGAACTGGGCGCTACCGTTGTAAGCGATGAACTGGTGATAGAACGTAACGGCAAAAAGTTTTTTCTTCACCACGGCGATGGTTTAGGGCCGGGTGATAGCATGTACAAGGTGCTGAAGAAATTTTTCCGTAGCGGGTTGTGCCAGTGGCTTTTTGCCAGGATACATCCAAATTTGGGAATTGGCATAGCTAATTACTGGTCGCAACATAGCCGTATTGCCGGGGCAAAAGACAAAGATAAAATTGATACTCAGCAGGAATGGCTGGTGATATATTGTCGCGAAGTTTTACAAAAAACCTTTTATGATTATATGGTATTTGGCCATCGCCATATGCCATTAGATATTGCGCTTGATGAAAAAAGCCGCTACATTAACCTTGGTGAATGGGTTTATTATAATTCTTACGCTGTGTTTGATGGTGAGGATACGAAGTTGGAATACTTTAGTTAGATGATTTAATGATGTGCAGATGTGCGTATATGCGGGTGTGCAGATGATAAACAGGCACCCTTTTTCATATCAAATTCAAACATCAAAAGCATCATCTGCACATCCACGCATTTGCATATCTGCACATCCTAATGCATATTCAATACGTTTTACAATCAAGTGAATTAAAATCTGCCTAAAAAATCGTAATTTTGTGGGCTTTTTAAAGCAGCAGCCTAAACCATAACCGGTGCAAAGCTGTTTATATCAATAAATATATGTTAGAAAAATTAGAAGCGATATTTCAACGATGGAAAAACGTTGAAGCAGAATTAAGCAGCCCTGATGCCATGGCTGATATGAAACGCTTTGCCCAATTAAATAAAGAGTATAAGGATTTGGCCAAGATTGTTGATGAGTATAATATCTACCGCAACATCATGAGCAATATCGACAGCAATAAAGAAATTTTAGCTACTGAAAAGGACGACGAGTTCCGCGAAATGGCTAAAGGTGAGTTGGACGAGCTATTGGTGAAGCGCGATGAAATGGAAGAAATTATCCGTTTGATGCTGATACCTAAAGATCCGGAAGATTCTAAAAATGCTATTGTGGAAGTTCGTGGTGGAACCGGTGGTGATGAGGCTGCGCTTTTTGCAGGCGACCTTTACCGTATGTACATGCGTTTCTGCGAAAAACGTGGCTGGAAAACTGAATTGGTTGATTATACCGAAGGTACATCAGGCGGTTACAAGGAAATTGTATTCAAGATCATCGCCGAAGATGCTTACGGTACTTTGAAATATGAATCAGGTGTTCACCGTGTACAACGTGTACCTGATACAGAAACGCAAGGCCGTGTACATACTTCAGCAGCAACAGTGGTTGTATTGCCTGAGGTTGATGAGTTTGACATTGATTTGCAGGTGAGTGACATCCGTAAGGATTTGTTTTGCGCTTCTGGCCCGGGTGGTCAGTCGGTAAATACGACTTACTCGGCAGTGCGTTTAACCCACTTGCCAACAGGTATTGTAGCGCAGTGCCAGGATCAAAAATCTCAACTTAAAAACTACGACAAAGCCTTACAAGTATTACGTTCACGTGTTTACGAAATGGAACTGCAAAAGCACCTGGAAGAAACATCCAAAAAACGTAAAACCATGGTTTCTACAGGTGACAGGTCGGCTAAAGTGCGTACTTATAACTATCCGCAAGGCCGTTTAACCGAGCACCGCATTGGCTTAACCATATACAACTTACCGGGCGTAATGAATGGCGATATACAGGAGATAATGGAAGCCCTTCAGTTTGCGGAGAATGCTGAAAAACTTAAAGAAGGCACGGTAGCGTAATTTAACTTGCAGATATGCAAATGTGCGGATGTGCAGATGATGAGCTTCATCTTGCACATCCGCATTTTAGTTTAGATCATCTGCATATTTGCACATCCGCACATCTGCACATCAATCATCTGCATATTTGCACATCCGCACATCTGCACATCAATCATCATCCGCACACCTGCTCATCAAATCATCTGCACATCAAAACATTGTCAAATTGCTGCTAATAAAACATCATGCAAACTGTTTTCATCTCATTTTCATAAAGCCTCATTACTTTAGTATATAAATATTAGAGATAGTATGCGATTATCATTAATCTTCGCAACTAATTGTACTCTGATAAATGTGTGGAGGGGGTTTATTTGACAACGGATATTTAATTTATTACCATGCTGGCAGTAAAAACTATTAAAAGCAATTCAAATATTTTCAGGCGTGCAATATGGCTGATGGGCAACCAATTTGAGATTAGTATTGTAGCTAATGACATTATATGGGCAGAAGCGCGTATTGCTAATGCGATAAATGAAATTAACCGTGTTGAAAAATTACTTAGCGCGTTTTCTGATACCGGTAATGTTACCGAGATCAATCGTAATGCAGGTATACAGCCGGTAAAGGTTAATTCCGAAATATTCTGGTTGATAGACCGCGCGATTAAAATATCTGAACTTACTTATGGCGCATTTGATATTACCTATTTTTCAGGTGATAAAGAATTAATAACCGCGAATAATAAAGCCACTAAAAAAGCAACCACATTTGGTAACTACCAAAGTGTAGTGCTTGATGATAAGGCAATGACGGTTTTTCTGAAAGAAGAAGGTATGCGCATTAGCTTTGCCGCGAACAGCAAAGGGTACGCTGCCGACAGGGCGAAATATATATTACAAACACAAGGCGTAAGCAGCGGTGTTATAAACGCCGGTGGCGATTTATTAACCTGGGGCTTGCAGCCTGATAACCAGCCATGGACCGTTGCCGCAGCTGACCCCGAATTGCAAAACGTAGCTTATGCTGGCCTTAACATCAGCAATATGTGTATTGCTACGACTGTTAACAGTGATGAAAATGTTACCATCACCAATAAACAGGCTGTCAAAAAAATCAATCCTAAAAAAGGTTTCCCGGTTAGTGGTATTGTTAGTATGAGTATTGTTAGCCCAAGTGCCGAACTATCGGGCGCTATGGCAAACCCAATGATTACTATTGGTATAAATGCCGGCTTATATCTGATCAATAAACTAAACCAGATAGGTTGTGTTATTATTGATGATCATCAACGTATTTATACTTCAAAAGACATTTCCATAACGGAGTAATGCTTTCCGTTGTGTTTTGTAAAATTAACGATGCTAAATTTTGTGATGTAGATTTGAAAGGCCTTGCGGGCCAGGTTTATTAGCGCGAAATATTGACAGTAATTGTATTGTTTAAGCAAATATTTAATTGAATATTGCCATATCCCCTATGGCTGTAGTATATAAAATTATAAATTTAACATATTTTTAAGTTTTCTCCTTCTAAATGATAAAGTGGTTTGCGTATATTGTCCTGTTGTTGATCATGACGCCCGGTTTATCATCAGCCAAAAAAAGAGCCACTTCTTGTGCTACTTTTTATAAAGGCATGCCTTTACCGGTACCCGGTAAAGCCTTGATTGATACCACTTCATCAAAAAATATTAAACATCAGCAAGAAGCGGACGATAAAAAGAAAATTAAGGAAATAGCAAAAGCCAGGCGACAACCCAAGCCCGAAAAAATTGTTATAGATGATGCCCCAGCTGCTAAAAAGCCTAAGCCAAAACGCCAGCGCAGGCCCGAAGGGTTGGAACAACCGCCTGAAATTCCGAGAAGAAATGATAATTAGTAATTAAAAATAAGCTAAGAAATGAAATATTTATGGGTGATGCTTTTTTTGTTAACTACCGCGGCTGCCAACGCGGATGTATCAAAACTGCGCGTTATTTTTGCTGATACCCCACATAAAGTTGCCGATACTGATACTGTTGTTCATAAACAGTCATTAATAATAGGGGCTAATTATGGTAGCGATGCTATGTTCTTCGGTCGTACTGGCCCCATCAAATACCCTTTCGTGTCAACTGATGCCATTTATAACACTAAAAATGGCATATTTATTTATGGCTCCGGATTAAAGGTTTTAGGCTATGGCCAGTTGTATGACGAGATTGACCTTGGTGGAGGATATTTATATAAATTTACCAAGGATTTTGGAGGTTCAGTAAGTTATACCCGTTTCTTGTTTAATTCGGATGCACACATCATCAAATCAGGTTCATCAAATGACCTTAACCTGATGAATGCCTACGATTATGGAATCATGAAATCAGGCGTTACCTTTGACTATCTTTTTGGTAAATCGCATGACTACTTTTTAACACTGAATACCTCCCATCATTTCGAATCTAATTTTAGCATTTTTGATGATAAGGATTATTTGACCATTACCCCGGGTGTGAGCGTTATTTTGGGCACCCAAAATTTTGTACAGCGTTACTCGCTTGATTATGATTACAGGCAGCAAACCGATAATATATTTGACAATGAGCCCAACGCGCAACATATGGCGCATTTAAATGGCATGTTTAACGTGCTCAACTACAGCTTTAAAGTGCCTATAGCCTATAATAGGCCGCATTATACTATTGAATTTGCCTACAAATACTCTATACCTGTAAACGTGGAGGGCGCGTTAATGAATACTAAGGAGTCATTTTATAATTTAACATTTTACTATGTTTTTTACTAAAACCACATGAATGTTTTAATTATTGAGGATGAAAAAGCGCTCGCTAAAGAGCTTGAAATATTTTTAACCAATTACAATTATGTATGCGAGGTTTGCTACGATGGCACCTCGGCATCAGAGCGAGTGGCGGTTAATTTATATGATTTTATACTGATAGATTTGGGTTTGCCTGATTATGAGGGCCTCGACTTATTAAAGGAAGCCAAAGCCAGTAACCCCGATGCCGCCTATATTATTTTAACTGCCCGTGCCGAAATTTATGACCGTATTAAAGGTTTAGATATGGGTGCTGATGATTACCTGGCCAAGCCTTTCTCGTTACTTGAATTGCAGAGCCGCATGCAGGCAATCACCCGCCGCAAATTCGGGCTCAAAAACAACATTGTTGAGTTGGGCGAATTTCAGGTAAACCTTACCGACAGGCTAATCACGCATAATGATATTGAAATATCAGCCATCACCAAAAAAGAGTTCGATTTGATCGCCTATTTGATATTACATAAAAACCGTACGGTAACACGTAACCAATTAAGCGAGCATATTTGGGGAAGCATTATCAATGATGATTACGACTCCAATTATATTGATGCCCATATTAAAAATATTCGTAAAAAATTAAATGCATTCGGATTGCCGGATTGGCTGGAGACGGTGCGTGGCTTAGGTTACAAAGTAAAAATTAACGCATAGTATTTGAAACTCAGAACAAAACTTACACTGTTTAATGCCATATCAAAACTGGTAATTGTAACCTTGTTTGTTTTGCTTTTGCCGGTGCTGATCAAAAATATCAACATAAACTATACAGATGCCCGCTTGCGCAAACAACGTGACGAGGTATTGCAAACGGTAAAAAATGTTGGTATTAAATACTACATTGAAGATGGTAAAAGCTACGCTGGCTATACACCGATAAAGGACGTATACGTTAGTTTGGATGAAGATACCACAGCCGAAAATCTCGACAATATAAAAAACGAAGCCCGCAAGGTGGAAGCCGACACCATACAATACCGCATATTAAGCCACGATTTTAAAGCGGATAAAAAAAAGTATTTATTGGAGATTGGTATAAGCCTGGATACAGTTAATGAGCGTACTGCCCCCCTGCAAAGTATTGCCTTTATGGTGCTGGTGGTGATGGTTATTTTAACTATTCTGGCTGATCAGCTGTATTCTGATTATATTTTACGGCCATTGGCGTTGATTATTAAAACCAAACTCATCGGGCAAAAGTTCCCGAATTTTGCATCTTATAAACAAGTTGAAACAGGTACCGATGATTTTCAGCATCTTGATATAAGTATCCATGAAATGATACAGACCATTGAGAGTACTTTTCAAAAGGAACGTGAGTTTATATCTAATGCATCGCACGAGCTGATGACACCAATATCTATACTGCAATCAAAAATTGAGAATATGTTTGAGCAGGAGGATATTGCAGATGAAATTAAAGGCCGCCTGCTAGAGATGCAAAAAATACTGAACAGGTTAAAAAGCATCACCAAAACTTTGCTATTGATATCGCAAATTGAAAATGACCAGTTTTTAAAAGAAGATCAAATCAGAATAAGCGCATTATTGCAGGAGGTATATGAGGAAATATCTATACGTTTTCAGGATAAAAACATTAATTATTCTGTAGAAGTGCAGGATGATTTTTTATTGGTGAACATCAATAAATTTTTGCTGTTCAATTTATTTTTCAACCTGATTAATAACGCGATAAAATACAACCATGAGAATGGTGATATACACATTGAAGCATCGCATGAAAACGGCGAATACGTGGTTGAAATTATTGATAGCGGTATAGGTATTAATCCCGCCGATATTCCATTTATTTTTAACAGGTTTAAAAAACTAAAGCAATCGCTGCAACAAGATAGTTTTGGATTGGGACTCCCTATTGTAAAATCTATTGCCGATTTTCATCGCATCAGGATTGATGTAGCATCAGAAAAAGAAAAAGGCAGTACTTTTAAACTCATCTTCCCCGCGGATTTAATAGGAAAGTAAACGCTTATTTCCTATGAAAGGCAAACCAAGCTTTGTTAAATTTGCACTATGGTAAATAGTACCGCCGTATCTTTTAATTTACTCAATCAGGATCTTCTTCTTCTGCCCCAAAAGGCCATTTATTGGCAACAGGAAAAAGCACTTATTGTAGCCGATGTGCATTTAGGTAAAGTTGGGCATTTTCGTAAGGCCGGTATCGCGGTGCCACGGGATATGGAACAGAATGATTTGGCTGTGTTATCGGATCTGATTGATGAGCACAAGCCTAAGAAAATCATTTTTTTGGGCGATTTTTTCCACAGCGATTTAAATACCGATTGGGATTGGTTTGTTTTATGGCGTAAGCATTTCCCTAAACTGGAGCTGATCCTTATCCGCGGTAACCACGATATTATTAACGACCAACATTATATCGACCTTGATGTGGCGCTCCATGATGAATTATTGATCGGCCCGTTCCTGATGCTTCACCATCCATTAAATGGTGAAGCTTTGAATAATGCTACTGGATATGTTCTTTGCGGTCACATCCATCCGGGTGTTAGCTTAAGCGGTAAAGCCCGGCAGCATATTACTTTACCGTGTTTTGCTTTTGGTAACACGCAGGCCATATTGCCATCTTTCGGCAAGTTTACAGGGCGGGTAGCCATCCGCAGCCAAAAAACTGATCGTATTTTTGCTGTCGCCCCAAATAAAGTTATCGCTATCGATTAGTTAATTTTCAAGTCCTTATTTATTTCATCGTACAAGTCATTAAAATCGATGTCGCGTTTAATGATGTGCCAGTTGCCATCAACCAGGTCATAAGTCGGGATGGTGCTAACCGCCCAGTCTATCATGTTATTTGATGTTTGGCCTTGCAAGTCGCTTACTTGTATCCAAGGTAGTTTGCCTTTTTGTACGGCGCTAACCCATGCATCTCTTTTAGTGTCTAAAGAAACACTTACTATCGCGAAGTTTTTGTTTCCCAATATATCAGCATCATTCAATAACTTAAGGTGATTGTTAGTGCTTACCTCGCTATTTGATTGCCAAAACTCCACCAAAATAACTTTTTTGCCGTTAACCGCGTTTTTATCAAAAGGTCTACCATCCAATGTTTTGCCGGATATTTTTGGTGCAGGGGCACCTTCAGCAAGTTTCATTAATTGGCTTAGGTCGTCACCCTCCGCTTTACCATTGTCGGTATTTTTTTGCGCTGTAGTAAACTTTTTATATATAGCATAATAGGCCGTTGGGTCTTTTTTGTAATCAACCTGCGCCATTACAAATGCTTCAATATCATTTTGTGGGTTTTTATTTACATAATCAGCCAGGCTTTTTGCTTGCACTGTACTCAGGCTTTCAGTTAATACTTTCAATTGCTTTTGCAAATCAAAATACTGGTCGGTACCTACAACAACAGGTGTGTTTTTTCCATACAATAAATCGCTAATACTGTCGCCCTGAACCCTAACAGCATGCTCATTGGCGGTAGCTGCGGTATAATAGTCAGAAAGTTCGTTCTGTATTTTCGAATCGGATTTTATGGTCGGGTATAAATATAATTTATCCTTGTCAGCAGTGATAGAATAAGCTCCACCTTCTAAATAAACCTCGTAAAGTTTTTTCTTGTAGTCTTTTTGTATATCAGGAACAATATATAAATCATAAAATCCCGGCTTTTGCAATATGTTTTTAACCTGGAATTTTCCATCCGTGATAAATGTAGTTAAAAGTTGACCGCCCTGCGGGTCTTTTATTACTAAAGTACCCTCGCTTACGCCGGTTATAGTACCATTAAACTCAACATACTTGGTGCGGTTACAGCCGCTGATCACTAAAACAAAAAGGAAAAAGTATAAATATTTCATTGGATAATATTAGGTGCGCACTAATATAGATCAATCGCAATAGAGTGCAAATTATAAGTAAAGCTTAGATTGTTTCTAAATAGCTAATTCGGCGCTAAATAACCAAAAGCATTTATATGTTTTGGTATATAATAAATACTTTTGCGGAAATAAATCTAATTTCATAATGAGCGAATTTAAACAAACCTTTAACTCATCGCTGGGCAAAAAGCTTATAATGGCTTTAACAGGCTTGTTTTTGTGTACCTTTATAATAGTACACTTAGGCGGTAACCTGTTATTATTTAGTAACGATAATGGTTATGGTTTTAACTTATATGCCAACTTCCTAACGCATTTTCCGCCAATTGAGGTTGTTGCTTACATATTATATGCAGCTATAATAGTGCATGCATTATATGCCCTTATTTTAACAGTGAAAAATCGCAGGGCTCGCCCGGTGGGTTACGCTGTGGTAAATAAATCACCGGCATCGTGGTCATCAAAAAATATGGGGCTGTTAGGTGCTATCCTGTTATTCTTTATCGTGGTACACATGAGGGATTTTTGGTTTAACTATAAATTCACCAATAACACCGCTTATAAAGAATACCGTACCGATTTAGCTACCAACCAAACAACAGTAAGTGATTACACCCCACAGGTTGCCAGCTTTGAGCATTCAGCCACTGTTGAAAATAACATAGAAATTGTTCGTGTTAAAGATATTCATGCAAGCGTAGCACGCAGCTTCAGCAATATATGGTATGTAATATTATATGTAGTGGCTATGGGCGCCTTGTCGTTTCACTTGCTGCACGGTTTTCAGAGTGCTTTCCGTACGTTGGGCTGGGTACACCGCAAATACACACCGGTTGTTGAGTTTGTTGGCACCTGGTTGTTCGCGGTAATCATCCCGTTGGGCTTTGCCGCCATGCCTGTTGTATATTATTTTATGAGTTTAAATAAGTAGTTGATTAGGTTGTTTAAGTTAGATATAAGTGCAAATCACTCAATCGCTAACTCAACAATCACTAAATAAATAAAAGAACATGAGTTTAAATGCTAAAATTCCAGAGGGCCCATTAGCCGAAAAATGGAGCAAGCATAAGTTCGATCTTAAGCTGGTTAACCCTGCAAACAAACGTAAATACGACATTATTGTGGTAGGTACAGGTTTGGCGGGCGCTTCTGCCGCAGCATCATTAGCCGAGTTAGGTTATAATGTTAAAGCATTTTGTTTCCAGGATAGTCCGCGCCGCGCGCACTCTATTGCTGCGCAGGGTGGTATTAACGCTGCTAAGAATTACCAGAATGACGGTGACAGTGTTTACCGTTTATTTTACGATACCATTAAAGGTGGTGATTACCGAGCACGCGAAGGTAACGTTTACCGTTTAGCCGAGGTATCAGTAAATATTATTGACCAATGTGTTGCGCAGGGCGTTCCTTTTGCACGTGAGTACGGTGGTTTGCTGGATAACCGTTCATTCGGTGGCGCGCAGGTGTCCCGTACTTTCTACGCGAGGGGCCAAACAGGACAACAATTACTATTAGGTGCTTATTCGGCATTAAACCGCCAGATACACCACGGTAAGGTTAAAATGTACACCCGTACCGAAATGCTGGACGTAGTTGTTGTTGATGGAAAAGCGCAAGGTATTATTACCCGTAGCTTAACTACCGGCGAAATTGACACCCATACCGGTCATGCTGTATTGTTATGTACAGGTGGTTACGGTAACGTATTCTATTTGTCGACTAACGCGGCAGGATCAAACGTTACAGCAGCCTGGAGGGCACACAAACGTGGTGCATTCTTCGCTAACCCTTGCTATACACAAATTCACCCGACTTGTATCCCGGTAACCGGCGATCACCAGTCGAAGTTGACTTTAATGTCGGAATCATTGCGTAATGACGGCCGTGTTTGGGCGCCAAAAACGCATGAGATAGCTGAGCAATTGCGTAAAGGCGCGATCAAAGCATCACAAGTAGGCGAAGCAGACAGAGATTACTTTTTAGAAAGAAAATATCCATCATTCGGTAACCTTGTTCCGCGCGACGTGGCATCACGTAATGCTAAGGAAATGGTTGATGAGGGCAAAGGTGTTGGTGGCTCTGGAGTAGCAGTATTCCTTGATTTTGCTGACGCGATAAAACGCTTGGGTAAAGATGCAGTAGCTGCTAAATACGGCAACTTATTTGATATGTATTACCAGATTACCGACGAGGATCCTTATACTCAACCAATGCGTATCTATCCGGCGGTTCACTATACTATGGGTGGCCTTTGGGTTGATTATAACCTTAGCACTAACGTACCGGGATTATATGCTCTAGGAGAATGTAATTTCTCTGACCACGGTGCGAATCGTTTAGGAGCATCTGCATTAATGCAGGGATTGTCTGATGGTTACTTTGTTATCCCATATACTTTAGGAGATTATTTGGCTACTATCGGCCCAAAACCGGTTGACGCTAATCACCCAGCTTTTGCGCAAACCAAGAAAGACGTAACAGATTATATCGCTAAATTATTAGCGCTTAGAGGTACCAAAACAGTTAACGAGTACCACCGCGAATTAGGCCATATTATGTGGGAATATTGCGGAATGGCCCGTACTGCTGAAGGCTTAACTAAAGCAAAAGGTTTGATACAGGCTTTACGTGCCGATTTCTGGAAAAACGCTATTGTTTTAGGCGATAACGAAGAAGTAAACGCGTCGCTTGAAAAAGCAGGTCGTGTTGCTGACTTTTTAGAGCTTGGAGAACTGATGGTTGACGATGCGCTGATGCGTAACGAATCATGCGGTGGTCACTTCCGTTTAGAATCACAAACACCAGAAGGTGAGGCTTTACGCGATGACGAGCACTTTGCCTTTGTTGGCGCATGGGAATATACAGGTGACAATAAACCTGAAACCCTGCACAAAGAAGCATTGGAATTTGAATACGTGCATTTAACACAAAGAAATTATAAGTAGTATCAAGTAGCTAGTATCAAGTATCGAGACAAGATGCTCAATAATTGATACCGGCACTTGATAAAAATATTAACTGCGAGAAACTAATATAAGGCAAGAAATAAATCTTGATACTTGATACTAGCTACTTGATACCAATCTCAAAAAGATGAGTACTAACGGAAACATGAACCTGACGCTGAAAGTATGGCGCCAAAAAAATGCACAAACAGCGGGCAAGTTTGTGACTTACCAGGCTGAAGGTATTTCGCCGGATATGTCGTTCCTGGAGATGCTGGATGTGGTAAATGAAAGCCTGATCCTTAAAAACGATGAGCCGATCCATTTCGACCATGATTGCCGCGAAGGTATTTGCGGTATGTGTTCGTTATATATTAACGGCCACCCGCATGGGCCAAAAAGGGCAATTACAACCTGCCAGTTGCACATGCGTACTTTCCACGACGGGCAAACTATCACTATTGAGCCTTGGCGCGCTGCACCTTTCCCGGTTATTAAGGATTTAGCAGTTGACCGCTCAGCGTTTGATCGTATACAACAGGCAGGCGGTTATGTATCGGTAAACACTGGTGGTGTACCTGATGCTAACGAAATCCTTATCCCTAAAGTAATAGCTGATGAGGCTTTTAACTCGGCTACCTGTATTGGTTGCGGTGCCTGTGTTGCGGCATGTAAAAATGCATCGGCTATGTTGTTCGTATCGGCTAAAGTATCGCAGTTCGCGTTGTTGCCGCAAGGCCAACCTGAGCGTTACAGCCGTGCACAATCAATGGTAGCGCAAATGGATGCCGAAGGTTTCGGCAACTGTACCAACACTGGTGCCTGCGAAGCCGAATGCCCTAAAGAGATCAGCCTTACCAATATCTCGCGCATGAACAGTGATTATTTGAGTGCCAAGCTTTTCCGCGAAGAGCATGCGCATGATAATAACGGATAATTAGATCCAAAGTCCTAATTTATTTATACAGCAGAGCCCTTGTGAGAGGGCTTTTGTTTTTTTGTGCATTTTGCCATTGCGAGCGATAGCGTTGCCATCTCGTAGTCGTGCTTGCAGCCTTGCATAGCTATGAGATTGATTCGTCCGTCGCAATGGCATTAAATTATTTTTATCTTTAAGCCGATTTTAACCCCACTCATTTTTATCAATGTATTATAATGAAAAACAGGATACTTATTTTGCTATTTCTAATCATTTCGGGTATGACTGCTAAGGCCCAAAATTTACTTACCCCTGAATTGCTTTGGAAACTGGGTCGCGTTAGCGGAAAGGGGATTTCTAAAGATGGTAAATATGTGATCTACACTGTGGGTGTGCCTGATGTTACCGCGAATAAGATAGTTACCAAAACATATAGTTTGCCTATTGAAGGCGGTACGCCATTTTTGGTTACTGATTTGAATGAATGGATGGTAGATGATAAAGTATCGCCAGATGGCAAATTTAAGATCAGTAGCCAGGATATTAAGGTAAAGAAAGTTTCGGGTATTGACTATTATCCCGACCTGAAAAGAAGCAATGTATTGATATATGATAGTTTGAACTACCGCCATTGGGATACCTGGGAGGATGGTAAATTTGGCCACGTAATGCTTGCGCCAATGGTTAATGGCAAACCAGGCAGAACAAGGGATCTGATGCCTAATGAGCCTTATGATTGTCCGCTGAAACCCGATGGTGGCGATGAGGATTTTGTATGGAGCCCGGATAGCAAACGTGTTGTATACGTATGCAAAAAGAAATTTGGTACTGCTTATGCCATAAGCACCAATACTGATATTTATAGCTATGATATTGCTACCGGCGTAACTACTAATCTAACAGCCGATAACCCGGGTTATGATCTGCATCCTACCTTCAATAAAAAAGGACAAATGGCCTGGCTGCAAATGAAACGCGATGGTTATGAAAGTGACAAGCAGGATTTAGTGGCCACAACCGGCACTTTCAAATTAAACCTTACCGCGCAGCGTGATGATATACATGTAGAAAGCTACAAATGGGCTGAGGATGGTAAAAGCCTATTCTTCATCGCGCCGATAAATGGCACTTCGCAATTATTTAATGTGACTTACCCAGGGCTTGGCAAAATGAAGCCTGTTATTACCCAGGTTACTGCCGGTGATTTTGATGTGAACGATATTATTGGGCAGAAAGGGAAAACCCTGATAGTTACCCGCGGCGATTTTAACCATGCCAATGAGCTTTACACTGTTGACATTACCAATGGCTTTATGAAACAACTGAGCCATGTTAATGATGATATTTATGGCGGCTTGGCTATGTGTAAAACAGAGCGCCGTTCAGTTAAAACAGTTGATGGCAAGGATATGTTGGTTTGGGTGATCTATCCGCCAAATTTTGATAAAACTAAGAAATATCCGGCTTTGCTCTATTGTGAGGGAGGGCCACAAAGTCCGCTTACGCAGTTTTATTCGTTCAGATGGAATTTGCAGTTGATGGCATCTAATGGGTATATTATTGTAGCGCCCAACCGTCGTGGAATGCCGGGGCATGGCACCGAGTGGAATGAAGAGATCAGTAAGGATCACGGCGGTTTAGCGATAAAAGATTATCTGAGCGCGATTGACAATGTAAGCAGCGAGACTTTTGTTGATAAAGCAAGATTAGGTTGCGTTGGTGCAAGTTATGGTGGTTATTCTGTTTATATGCTGGCGGGCGTGCATAAAAAGCGTTTTAAAACCTTTATAGCCCATGATGGTATTTTTGATTTCCGCAGCATGTATGGCACTACCGAAGAGATCTGGTTTCCGAACTGGGATTATGGCGGCCCATATTGGGACAAAAATAATGCCGCCGCCCAAAAATCATATAATGAATTTTCGCCCAGCAATTTTGTAGCTAATTGGGATACGCCGATACTGATCTTCCACGGTGAAAAGGATTTCCGTGTACCGTTGGAGCAGGGTTTGCAAGCTTTCCAGGCGGCACAATTGCAGGGCATCAAAAGCAGGTTGATTGTAATGCAGGATGAGAATCATTGGGTACTGCATCCGCAGAATGCCCTGGTGTGGCAGCATGAGTTTTACAGGTGGTTAAAGGAGACTTTGTAGTTTTTTTCTACTTCTTGTCATTATAATAAGCTATAGCGAAGAATCTGTAAGAGGTTTTACAACTTTACAGATTCTTCGTTCCAGAATGAACTGAAACATAAACGGGCATTTGAAGCATGCCCATTTTTTCGGAATTTCACCTATCTTCACCTAAACCAATCACTATGCCACCATATTTATACTTACAGATAATATTCTTCTTGTCTGAAGTTTCACTCCTGATTTTTAAGCGATCAAATAGCGAGGGAAAGAACAATAAGGACAGGCGTTCTTTAATGATACTTTGGGTGGTAATAGCAGTGTGCTTTACCGTTGGTCCATTTTCCGCTGCTTATGGCATGTGGCCAATCGGCAACTACACTATAGTGTTATACACAGGTATGGCAATTAGTATGCTAGGTTTTGCAATCCGCTGGACGGCTATTATACAGTTAGGCCGCATGTTTACGGTTGATGTTGCTATAACCGATGACCACAGTTTAAAAACAACCGGCTTATATAAAATTGTACGGCACCCCAGCTATTTAGGGTTGATATTGATTATTGCAGGATTAGGTGTTTGCCTCAATAGCGCGCTTGGCTTTTTGGTGATATTTATACCATCATTTTGGGCAATCAATCACCGCATTAAGGTAGAAGAACAAGCCCTTATTGCTAAATTCGGCGAGCAATACATCAACTACAAAAAACGGGTAAGTAAAATTTTACCGGGTATATTTTAACTATTGATCGTCGTCATCACTATCGGCATCTGCCTTTTTCGCGGCAGCTAACGCGGCCGCGGTAACAGGCTTCCCAATTATTTTATACTGGCCCTCGCCTTTTATAACGGAATCGAGCTGCATTTTATCCTGCATGGTTTTTACGGCTTGCGCAATATCCATATCGTATTTAAAATTGGTTTCGTATCGACCACGCTGAAAATAATAACGAGACGTTATCTCATTCTCCAACACTTGTTTTATTTCATCCTTGTGCAATTGCAGGTCGTTTCTTTTAGTAGCCAATAGCTTCGCTTTTAGGTTGTCGTACTCAGGCTGTATCTCGCTAAACTGCTTATCCTTTGTTGCCTCATCTTTCATTTGGTCGAGTGCTTTTTCGGCAGGGCTATTATAACTATAATTTTTATTGGCCAGGTACTTTACAAAATCATCATAATCCGCATCCGACAAAGCAAAAACATGTGCATCAGCTATTTTAGCATGTGTTTCGCGGTAATGTGTGGCGTAATCAAATATCAGCAATTTGCCTAAAAGGCTTTGGGTAATGGTAGCAAAATGCTCCTGCTTCATAAAAATATCAGGATATATGCCACCACCATCATAAACAGAACGGCCATCTTTGGTTTTAAACTCATGCATTAACGAGTCTGCAACTTTAACAACGCTGCCATCATCCTTGCGGTGAGTATAATCAAGTGCCTGTATACACCTGCCCGATGGCACGTAATATTTAGCAATAGTAATCTTAACTAAGCTGTTATAAGGCAATGAGAATGTTTGCTGCACCAACCCCTTACCAAAACTACGCTGCCCGATGATAACCGCGCGATCAAGATCTTGAAGTGAACCGGCAACAATTTCTGATGCTGATGCCGAATGGCTGTTAACCAAAACCACCAAAGGCAAATTAGGCTCTAAAGGTGTATTTACGGTAGAATAGGTAATATCCTTTTCTTTTATTTTCCCTTTTTGTGATACGATTTGAGTTCCCTTCGGCACAAAAAGATTGACGATTTTTACAGCCTCCTGCAAAATACCGCCACCATTTGAGCGGAGATCAAGAATAATACCTTTTGGGTTATTCTTTTTTAATTCTACCAGGGCATTAGTTACCTCGTCTCCTGAATTCTCCAAAAACCTGTCAAGCTTAATATAACCTACGTTACCGGCTACCATACCGTAATATGATACATTTGGTTGCTTAATCTCGTCGCGCACCAGGTCTTTTTCAACGGGGGCATCACCACCGCGTTTTACCAGGAGTTTAATAATAGCTCCTTTTGAACCTTTTAAAAGCGAACTTACTTCATCGCTGTTTTTGCTATTCAGATCGATACCGTTTATTTTAACAATCTGGTCGCCGGGGCGTATATCTGCTTTTTGAGCAGGGAAACCCTCAAACACTTCAGAAACATAAACATTGTTATTTCTTGAGAATATACCTGCTCCTACCCCACCATATTGCGTGCTTACATAATTAAGCTTATAGTTCTCAATTTCCGATTCCGGGACGAATTCGGTATACGGGTCAAGGCCATCCAGCATGGCGTCAACCCCGGTTTTAATCATTTTAGATGAGTTGATATCATCTACATAATTCAAATTAACCTCTTTATATAATGACGCGAAAACATCCAGGTTTTTTGATACCTGGAACAAATCATCGCTAAAACTCCAAAACCCAATGGCCAGTATTGATACACCGGCACCCAACAACAGCTTTTTATAATTTCTTTTCATTTAGATATGAGATTTGAGGTGGGAGATTTGAGATTTCATCCTCAATTCCGCTCAATAATATTAACGGTAAATTATAAAAATAACTATAATAGATGTGAGATTTGAGATATTCTTTATTTAAGCCGCTCAGTGAAGCTCGTCTCAAATCTCACATCTATAATCTCATATCTAAACTACAATCTATTCGTATCAATATTTACCAGTGCCTTTTTCAATGTAAAAACCACGTATTCCCTGTTACGGTTAACCAGTTGCATAAGTTTACTGATGAGGGTTTCTTCCTGGCCTTCGGTATAAGCTAACTGCTCGTCGGTTAAATGGTTATATTTACGCTGAATTTTAATTTTCACCCTTGACCATTCTTGGTTTGATATGCTGATCTCTGCCATGTTATATATTTTCAACAAAAATATAAAAAATACGTTGTCCCTTAAGTCAATTTTTACAGAACGATAGCGATTAAACCATTGCTACTCATTTGCATCCAATTCCATTATTAACCAAACTAAAAAACTGATGAAAAAGTATCTATTAAGCCTAGTCATACTAATTACGTTTAGCATCAGCGCTAAAGCACAGTTCAGCCTCGGTATCAAAGGCGGCCCTAATTTCTCGAGCCTGAATACCGAAAACCTGCATGAGTCAACTCTAGCCGGTTTCCAGGCTGGTGTATTTGCCCGCATTGGTACCGGTTTTTATGTACAACCTGAGCTTTACCTGGCCAGCACCGGCGGTAAATTTGAATCTAACGACGACGATTTTAACGGACAAGTACGCTTCACCACTTTAAACGTTCCTCTGCTATTTGGCGAAACTTTCGGTACCTCAAACCTAAATTTCAGGATCATGGCAGGCCCAGTATATTCCTATCTTGCCAATAAAGATGAAAGCCTGAAAACTAATATCGATGATGCTTATGCAGATTTTGGCCACTACAACAACAGCACTTTAGGCTACCAAGTAGGTGCAGGCGTGGATGTAAAGTCAATAACTGTCGACCTGCGTTATGAAGGCGGCCTGAGTAAGCTAAACAGCGATTTTGGTCAGCGGGCGAATATTTGGTCGTTGAGTGTTGGGTTTAAGATATTGTAAAACGCTGCAGTGTACCACTTGTACAGATGGCACATGTGGGGCATTTGGTACACTTTTAGGCCAAAAAAGGCTAAAAAAAAGCATAAAAACACGGTTTTTAAAAGCAAATCAACCTCAATTTAGCCATAAAAACGTCTATTTTAGGGCTAAAAACTGTCATTTTTGCCCATATTTTGTCGATTTTTTGATGAAAAATAGTATGTTTTAACCCCAAAATGGCACGTTATAACATCGAATACCGGATGTCCAATTTTAAACAATGAAGTTTTTTTGCTTCGATGTTTGAAATTCAACATTAGGTGTTCGTTATTAAAAATTTTACTGTAATTCAATCAGAAAAGCCTATAAAACAAGTAAAGCCCCTGATGGGCAGGGGCCTTTACTAACCAATTATAAACCTAAATTATGAGAAGAGCTGTAGGAGAAGGAATCGAACCTCCACAGAGTGGTTATTCTTATTGCTAAGAGTTTCCCATGATCTCCGCCACCGCGACAAGGAGGTGTGTCTGCCAAAAATTTCACCATCCTACAGGATAAAATTACCGCCAGGTAATTGCTGTTGGGGAAGGATTCGAACCTCCACAGAGTAGTTAGCCCGCTTCGGGTTTTCTATGATCTCCGCCACCGGGACAAGGAGGTGTGTCTGCCAAAAATTTCACCACCCAACATTATGTTTGTTTTGTAAAGAACGGTTGCAATTGGTCGTTTTGCTTATTACAAATCTAACAGACCCATCAATTCCTTGCAAATATTTCAACAAAATAATTTTATTTTTAGTTTAATTTTAATTAATCTTGTATATTAGTATAGAATTTAAAATTTATGACCCACAGAAAAGCCCAAAATTTAGAAATTGATAATCTTGATATCCAGATTTTATCGATTTTAATGAAAAATGCAACCACTCCGTACACGGAAATTGCAAAGGAGTTGATCGTTTCGGGCGGAACCATCCACGTGAGGATGAAAAAGTTGGAGGAGATGGGTGTGATCAAAGGCGCCACCTTAGAAGTCGATCCTCAAAAACTTGGATATGATATAACGGCCTTCCTGGGTATTTACCTGGAAAAAGGCTCACAGTATAACGAGGCCGTAAAACAGCTAAAAGCCGTAAAGGAAATTGTTGAGCTGCATTACACTACGGGTAGCTGGAGTATCTTCGCGAAAATTGTTTGCCATGATACCACCCACCTGCGAGAAATACTGAACGAGCACATACAAGGCATAACCGGCGTACAACGCACGGAAACGTTTATTTCTTTGGAAGAAAGCATCAAACGCCAGATAACTTTGGAATAAAACTTACTTAATTAGATATTTTAAAGCCACGTTGGATGACGTGGCTTTTTTTGTTTCTATAGAATTACCACTCCTCTATATTAGTTAGATTCCGCTACCAATTTTATAACGCGATTTCTTTCCAATAGTAACTTGGTCATATACTTTGTCAATATTAGCCAATTAAACAGCCTCCCTAATATTCCAAATGGTGACTCAAATGCAAAAACATCCCGCATCAACGTCCCATTATCAACAACTAAAAAATGATGCTCATGACGGAAACTTTTAAAAGCGCCGCTCATCATTTCATCAGCAAAGAACGTCGGGTAATTATAATCAGTAATTTTTGAAGTAAGGCTTTGCCAGATGCCGAAATGCCTTGCCCGCCAGGTTACGGTTTCGCCTAATTCAATTAACCCGCTTGTGCGGCCTGCGATGGCATGCTCGCCGGTTTGTTTGGTGGATTCTATGTGCAGGTCTATGCTTCGGGAAAGATCGAATACTTTTTCGATAGGAGCGTGTATTTCTGTAAATAACTCAATTTTTGGCATTTACTTATTTTGCGAGAGTTTTCAGAAATTTTATAGTTTCATTATTATCAAAACCCTCACTCAATTTCCTATTTAATTGGGCTATAAAATCCTCCGACGCATAGCCATTATTAATTATCGTTAAATCTTGTAATAGATTAGTGATCAATATCCATTCTTCACCTGTTAAAAGTTGATTGCCAATTCTGGCAATCATATCGCCATCCCCTCCGAACTTTGAATATACTTTTAACTGTTCAAACGTTATCATAGTAATCAACGATTAAAACTCAGCGTTTTTCGGAAACCTTGGGAAAGGGATCACATCCCTGATGTTGCCCATGCCGGTAACAAACAGCACCAAACGTTCAAAGCCTAAACCAAAACCTGCATGCGGACAAGCGCCGAACCTGCGGGTATCCAGATACCACCAAAGCTCATCTTTGGGTATGCCCATTTCGTCCATGCGTTGCTCCAGTTTGTCTAAACGTTCTTCACGTTGAGAGCCACCTACAATTTCACCAATGCCCGGGAACAGGATATCCATGGCACGTACTGTCTCACGGCCTTGCGCATCAGGCTCGTTTTGGCGCATGTAGAAAGCTTTAATATCTTTAGGGTAATCGGTTAGTATCACTGGCTTTTTGAAGTGTTTCTCCACCAAATAACGCTCGTGCTCCGATTGCAAATCGGTGCCCCAACCTTCAACCGGGTACTGGAACTTTTTCTTTTTATTAGGGGTTGATTCTTTTAAGATGTCGATAGCTTCGGTATAAGTCAAACGCTCAAAATCGTTATCCAAACAAAATTGCAGCTTATCTAAAAGCGACAT
>Ga0302197_10000731_pt1 | contig 32948 bp, 37 predicted proteins | sample II_Bog_N2_1_FD_193526 | JGI IMG/M metagenome (GOLD analysis project Ga0302197, IMG submission 193526) | Peat permafrost microbial communities from Stordalen Mire near Abisko, Sweden - II_Bog_N2_1 | ecosystem: Environmental > Terrestrial > Soil > Wetlands > Peat | place: Sweden: Abisko... | reverse complement strand
TTTCTTCCTTATTTTCTTACTTTATGCCTCTAGTTTCCATTAATTTGTCCAGTTTATCATCAATTCTGTCAAATCTATTATTCATTTCTTGTTTAACATCTTTCTGCTGTTCTTGTAGTTGCTGTATTTGGTCATCATGTCTTTGAAAGTGGGAATTTATAGTAGAATACCATACAATAATACTTCCAATTATCAGTAAAGTTGTAAGTATTGAGGGAAGATTAATGGTTTTGTCAATCTTCCAAGGTTCTTTGCCAGTCATTTTTATTAATTCCTTTATCTTTATCTTTATCTTATTTTAACTATACCTTGAGAGATAGGAGAGAAGTTGTCTTAAAGCAAATAACTCCTCTTCCAATTCTCTAATTCTTTTTAGACACTCCTCTATATTCTCAGGTTCTTTGTTGTTGTTATTTTTACAGCTTTTTGACATCAGAAACTACTTTTTCTACAGCATCTTCCTTAGCAGTTAGAGAAGCACCATTTTTAGAACCTACTAGAAAACCAACTACAAAACCTACCACTACTGAAATAATAGCAATAAACATAAACTTCTCCTTATATATTTATATTATAACTACTATAAACTAGACAAAGATAGTGAAGATAGAGAAGAAGGGCCAGATGATAGAGACCCTTTTCCACCACTTCCCATTGTAGATAAAGAAGAAGAGGAATTAGAAGGCCCTGTCATTCCCTCATTTCCTGATAATTCCGGAGAAACTATAGAAGAATGAATGGCGGAACGAATAGGATGTGGTTTATTTCTTTCGTGAATTGGAGATATATTTAGATTATTTGGAGCATGAAAGTTTAATTTTGCCGCATTATTCTGATTGGTTTGGTTATCCACTTGAGCATATTTAGCAGCAAGATTATTAGAAAAAGGAGTAGTTGTAGATTGTTGTTGAAATTGAGATATATTAGCATTCTTAAAAGCTAATTGATGAGGTATTGGAGCACTTAACCATGGCTTATTATTCATTTGTTATTCCTTTATTCCCTTAGTTCCATCAGCTGCTTCATAGGGGGCTCCAGTAGGTAGAGCCTTATATTCTTCTTCTGACCTAATCTTATTTCTTCGTGCTAAATTATCTAACATTATTCCTTCCCAACCTCTATCTTGAGAACCTAATATAGCATTATATTTAGTAGGTAGAGGATAAGCAGAATAAGTGGGTTTTAAAGGACCTAATGGAGTTACTTGTCCCGGATTAGTAGTTGCTGGCATCGGGGTAGCTGGTCTTGGAGCCATTCCTAAAGTAGATAAGGAAGGTCTTTCAGCCATGCTCAAAGCAGCAGGACCATTACCTCCAGATATAGTTCCTCTAATTTGATTAGTTGGCATTGGTTGTGCTGGATATATGCCTTGGTTTGTAGGAGTTGGAACAGGTCCATACTTGGGAGTATTTAATTGTCCACCAGAAGGAGTTGACATACCTAAGGAAGCTTGTCCAGGAATAGGAGATGGCTGTGTAGGTATTGCTGGTCTGTCAGATAAAGTAGGAAATCCAGCTGTTAATTGTCTTAAAGGAGCATCTTGAGCTATTCCTTCTATATTAGGATGTAAAAAGTTATGTCCTCTATACATATTACTTGCTATGTCTGCTCCCTGATTTATAAAACTATTTGCTCCAAGAAGAGAACCCGCAGCAGCACCATAAGGGCCAAAAGCACTGCCCACCCCCGCTCCAACAGCAGTTTTAGCAGCTCCCTTTCCTAAAGAACTTAATATATCTGGAATACCAACTCCAGGAGTATGTAAGAGAGTAGCATTTGGAGAAGTTCGAGCAAAGTTTACTATATTTTTAATAGGATTTGTTCCATTTCCAGCCTCATCTACCCCACCAAAAAGAGTCCCTAATTGAGAGTCACGCTGATTTAAATAATTTGTAGTAGCCTGTACATTATAAGTTCCGTCCTGTTGTGCTCCAGATTTTATAGCCCTATCTAAAAATTCAGAACGTAAGGCTTCTTGTCCTCTACTATCTAAGAGTGGAAATATACGATCTAACTGGTCTGCCTTATTCGCACCATATAATTTATTAGTTGTAGTGTCATTATCAACACCTTTCAGTATCTGAGTTATTCCTTCTTTAGCATTACGATAAGCTGGTATATTCTCTCTAAAATAATTAGCAGCATCTTGAGGAGCAGTTGAATTAGGAATAACAACAGAAGCATAATCATCAGCTGCTTTTCCAACAGCATCAGCAAGTATGGAATAGGCTCTAATTTTTGGCATTAAATCGGGATTATTATTACGATACAATGACCTAATATCACTCTCTATTTGACTTTGAACAGCCTTTGTGTCCTGATAAGACAGGTCATTATTTAATAATTTAGTTTGCCAAGTGTGAACAGTTCTTCCAATAGCCTCATCATTTTTAATGTAGGGATCCTGTAATAAATCAGGTATAGTTCCTACAGCCTTCCCTTCAGAATCATAAGCTACCACTTTACTTAAATCAGGTCCTTTAGGTAATGTGGGGTCGTCTACTTGAGCAAGATTAATTTCATCAGAAACTCTTTGATAATTCTGTCTACTTATAGCTGTTTTATCTGCTAAAGTTCCAGTTAAACTAACAGCTATATTATCAGAATTGCTTTTAGATAGATTTGCCTTATTGATACTTTTTTGTAAGGATGAATTTGGGTCTATATTTACTGTAGCATCCGGTCCCTCAAAATCAAAAGGAGCAGAATTGGCAGCTATATTATGATTAGTAGCAGCAGTATCAAGGAAAGTATGTATAGCCTCTCCTTGTGCTTGATTATGGGCAGCAACACCACTTCCTACTTGATTTGATAAAGCAGTTCCTACAGCTCTATCCGATTTATTTATATTACCAGCATTAATTGGCAGTTCCTTACCAGTTATAGAATTATATTCATTTGTCGTAGCCACATTCAATCTTGCTTCATATTGTTGAGCTAATGGATTACCCCCCTCAGCCATTTCATGTAGGGCATTAGGAGAATATACAGCAGATGGTAGTTTATTATCATTCTGCCAAGCATTCATTACATCATTTGGAGTTTCTTTGGCTGCTTGAACAGGACCACTCTTACCTATTTGATCAGCAACAGTAGCAGCACCTTGACCACCCATTCCACCAGTAAGAGCAGTATGAACCCCTTTAATTAATCCGGCAGTTCCAAGACCAGTTAATGCTCCTCCTAAAGTTGACCCCACTGTTGAATTAGGTTCAGTAGCAGAATATAAAGCACCAAGACCAGCACCAAATCCTAATTGAGACACAGTAGAAGCACCTGGAGCAAATGGAGCAGTAAGATAAGTATATGGGTTAGAAATGACACTCATTCCCATAGCATCAATTGGATTTAAATTTGGATTATTACTAGCATTTTGTTTAATTTGAGTGGCATTAGCAGCTCTATTTTGAGTTCTATTATAAGTTTGGTCACCTATAATACCAAGGGCATGTAGTGGTTCAGATATAAGTCTAGCAGTTCCTTGTATTGCTCCCATAGTTGTAGCTTGTCCATAAGCCCTAGAAGCATCCACATCAGAAGTATCAACATCAGCTGGATTTAAAGTATCAAGTGCTCCAGGAGTATAACCAGCCCTAGAAGTAGATGAATTAGTTTTAGAGACTGGAGCATGTGAGGGCATCATAGTTAATGAAGGAGTATGGGAAGCCATCATAGGTATTTTATTAGGTAAATTACCAGCACCCACATCATTATATTGTGGATTATTTGTTTGTTTGGCAGTTGTTTGTATAGGTTGAGCCACATCAAAAGGATTTGAAGGATCTATCGGAGTAGCATTATCAAAAGGATTACTCATTATTGCCCCACTGAAGAAACTTTTCCACCAGATACAGTAAATCCATGATATTGTCCATCAGGTAATGCTTGTCCATTGCTTTTAATGGCTGCTTGACCTACTTTTATCATAGGTGCTTGAGGGGCTTGTGTAGGAGTTGTAGCTGTTGGTGTTGTTGTTGGCTTTCCTCCATTAATAACATTAAGGGCACTTTGAGCTTCAGGAGATAATGATAAATCTAATCCGTGACCTGGTGGAAAAGGTTTGTTTAGTTTATTTACTGTTTCTTCTCTCTTTCCACCAACCAAATTTGCCATTTCTCTGGCATTACTTAGTTTGGTGCTTAAAGGTAGTGCTGGATTTAACATCTGTTGGAAATAACCAATCCCCTTTTCACTACCACCATTGCTACGATATGCACTTTCCAATTCACTTGACAGCGTAACTTGATCTACTGAGGCTTTTCCAAGGGCATCTGAAGCATTATTTGAGGTCCATTCTCTTATTGGCTGATATAAGTTATTAAGTGGTTTACTACCTGCATCCGGAACTGAGGGGGCATTTTGAACAAAGTTGCCAAGATGTCGAAGAGCAGTATCAGCAGATGCCAAAGCTTTTCCATCAGGACCGTTGACACTATTCTGCCAAGCCTTCTGTCTAATTCCAAAAGTAGCTTGATTTAATGTTGAATCTTGTGTCATAGCTAGTTTTAAACCAGCAGATTTAGCCGGGTCCATTAGTTCTCTATTGGTTGGCCATGTAGCACGACCCTGAGTTATAGCATTAGCATAATTTTGAATAGCATCAGTTCTAGCAGGTAATGAGCCAGCTCCACCTACACCACCAGCAGCCTCTTGTTTAGCTTTTAATCCTTCTTGATAGGCTTTAAAAGCATCAGCATTATTTTTGGCAGTTATACTAGGTTGAACTCCTGCTTCTGCTGTATTTTTAGTAGCTTCTGCTGACTGATTTCCTGCTTGAGCTAAGTGTAATTTATTATTGGCAAAATCTTCTGCTGCTTTACTGGCATTTTTAGCAGTTTGATTATTCTGTAAGGCTTCATTTTGTTCTTTTGCCAACCAAGCCTGTCCATAAGCAGAAGATATATCAGGCGGCCAGGAAGTAGTATCAATTCCATTTCCTGCTGCTTGATTTTTTAAATTGTTATAAGTTAATACCTGCTGTGATGGGGTTAAATAAGAAAAAGCAGATAATTGGCCTAATACTTGAGCACTTTGAACTGCCTTTGCGTCATTTTTTGCTTTCTCATCAGCAGCATCTTGAGTTTGCCATGTATCTAATGCTTTTGTAGCAACGGAAGCGAGAGCATGATTACCTTTGGCATCAGTATAATTCATTAAATTATCATACAAGCCCTGTCTATCAAAAGAGTGTGAAACTGTAGCTCCTGTATTTGGGTCAGTAGTTGTCCAAGTATGTTTAGAGGTAAAGAAATCACCATCAGAATTAGCATTAGGGTCAACTATACCGCTTGTATCAGAAGTATTTACTGGTTTATTAGTTATAGGGTTAGTAGGAGTTGAAATAGGTGCCTTTGTTGGAGCTACTGGAGCAGTTGGGGAGGAACCACCAGGAGATGAACCACCACCAGAAGGACCTAAAGATAATCCAGAGAGGGCTGTAGGCGGAGCTACTGGAGCAGTTGGGGAGGAAGGACCAGGAGATGAACCACCACCAGAAGGACCTAAAGATAATCCAGAGAGGGCTGTAGGCGGAGCTACTGGAGCAGTTGGGGAGGAACCACCAGGAGATGAACCACCACCAGAAGGACCTAAAGATAATCCAGAGAGGGCTGTAGGCAGGTTCTGTGTTGTTTGAGTAGGTTGTTGTGGCTGTGTGGCAGGGGGAATAACTTGTTTATTATAACTTCTAGCAACCATATTGTCATAATCATTACTAGTTTGCTGTGCCATTTGTTTAGCTTGAGCCTCAGCAGCACCACTATCTATAGCCTGTTGATATAGTTGTTCCTTTAATAAAGCCTGCTTCTGTTGAATAGCCATACTTTGTTGAGACTGGGCCAAATTTTGAACCTGTTGCTGATATCCAACCATATTTGGCTGATCTCCCATCATCGGAATAGTAGAACCTGTATTGTATCCCATTCCCATTCCCATTCCACTTAGTCCCTGATTATAATATGCCATGTATACATTCCTTATTTATTATTATTGTTATTTACATCATTAAAGCAGCAAGAGCCATGTCCATTCCTGTTCCACCAGCAGCAGCTTCTCCAGTAAAGAGGGCAGTTCCGGCAACTCCAGCCATTCCAGCATCAGTTGCTCCAAGGCCAACACCAGCACCTATACCAGCATCAACAGTTCCAGCACCTAAACCACCAGTATATCCTCCAGCAACTCCACTAGCACTAGCACTACCTCCTAGTAATGAAGATAATCCACTGCTACCTGTCAATGAGGATAGGGCTCCCATTCCACCACTCAGAAGACTATTACTAGACCCCATAATACCAGATGCTTGAGCTGTTCCTTGATTAATGTTATACTGTCCTTGCATGGTTCCTTGATTAGCAGATAGATTGCCTAAACCAGATGTAGCATTTAAGCCCATTTGAGAAGTTCCTGCTAACTGATTATAATTTTGCTGTTGATTAGATGTGAAATTATTATATGCCTGTTGATAAGCATTAGAAGCATTATTTTGAGCATAACCCATAGCAGCCTTTTCACCACCACCTGATAAAGCACCACCACGTACTGATTGAGCATTACTTATAGCATTCAAACCTTGCTGCATATTAAATTGATAGGCTGGATTTTGCTGAAAGTCTGCCATAGTAAAGGAACGATTTAAAGAACCTTGACCAGCACCATTACCTTCTCCTGCCATTAAAGAACTGAGAGCTGTATTTCCTGCTGATATATATGGTTGATAATTAGCAGCACTCTGATTATATAGGGCAGCAGATTGAGAAGCAGCATTTTGATTAGCTTTAACTTCGGCCTGTGCTGCGTTACCTGATGAATTTGAACCAAGAATACCACCAGCTATATCACCAACCGCACCTGTAATTCCACTTAAAGCACTACCCATTTTTACCTCTATCTCTATATTAAATATATCTAATTATATTATAACTATCTTATATCTATTCTATATCTACCTGGCAAATATGAAGAAATCCTTGCCATATTCTATTCCATTTTTTAACCAGCCTTCTTTTTCATGTTTATAGAAGGAAAAATTACAAGCTTTAACTATTTTACGAGCCAAACTATTATTACTTGCCACAGAACACACCAATATATCAAAAGGAGTGTTATTTAGATACCATTTAATAACTCCTTGGCATATTTCTTCACATTTGCCATACACCTTAGGAATAAATGCTAGATGAAGATGTAGTTCCTTATTACTTTCTGAAGGATATCCTAAAACTAATCCTACAATCTCATCATTCAAATAACATGCCAAATAATAATTGTGTGGTAAATATGGAAGAGTAGTAGAGAGTGCCTGCCAAGTATCATCATATAACCACTTCTCATTGTTAGGTAAATGAAAGATGTAGTTAATAATTTCTTCATCATCTATTAATTTATAATATATATTTAACATATTAAGTGTTAAAATAGAATCCAGAAAGAGTTATAGAAGTAGAGGCAGACCAAGTAGGAGGATACCCATTAGAAGTTGATATAAACCCTGTTCCTAAACTAGTATATGAGGTAGAATTTACTGCATTTAATGTTGAAGTAGAAGCAGGAGTAGAGGGAAGAGTAAAATAAGTGGTTCCAGCAACAGAAGCAGTTGAAGTAGTAGAAGTTACAAGTAGGGTCCAATAAGTCACATTACCTAATTTTTTATATTTACCAGTATATGTTGGAGTTCCTATCACAGTCAAGCCAGTGAAAGTGGGAATCCAAGTTCCATCAGTTTCAGTTATTAATCCAGCAATAGCAGTCTGAACAAAAGCAGTAGAAGCAATTTGAGTAGTATTAGTTCCAGAGAGGGCAGTTGGAGTAGCAGGAATACCAGTTAATGTAGGAGAGAGTAAAGGAGCCAATAATCCCTCTGCTGCTTCTGCTCTAGTTATTTCAGAGGATAAGTTAGAGGAAGTGGCATAATAAGAAGACAATTGGCCACCTAATTCATTTGAGTTTCCCACGGTTAAATTAATAGCTGTTCCAGTCAATCCAGTTCCACCTCCATTAAAAGTAACAGCAGTAACCGTTTGAGCATCTATTGTGGTCGGAGATAGATTATTAAGAGAAAAATTTACATTATAAGTGTTGTTTCCAGTATTAGCCGAAGTTACTACCAATCCATTATCACTTGTTGTTGTTATATCAGCAACATAATTAGAGTTTATATGATTTATTTTAGGAGCTACTTGTTGATGAAAAAAACTACTCCAAGCAGGTGTTAAAGAGCCTGTAGCATCTATAATTTTAGAATTTGTTGGAGGAGGATATACATTAAGAGAAGAAAGTGAAGTATTAGTCATTATTATACCCCTCGTTCAACTGGTTTAACCTGAATTTCTGCTCCTATTAAATGTATATCAATTGGATCCTCACAGGTAACTTTAAAAACCATATCTCTACACATACCTAACTTTCTCCATATCATTCTCTTATACCTGTCTCCCAACTTACCTATACTTACAGGTCTTTCAGAAGAAAATACATGACCACCATCTTTAGAGTAGGATAAAATTAATTGAGGGTCAGTTCCTATTGTAGTATATGTTGGCAGATACTCTTGATAAGTGTAAGAAGCTTGATATTCTGTTGGTAATAATTGAGGGGCATATACTGAATAAGTAGCAGTGATAATAGAAGCCACTTGTGTAATTAATCCAGTATTGACATTAGTAGTAGACCCCAAAGGAGCTATATTAAATACTACGGTTCCAGTTGAAGGAGTAATAGTTACATAAGAGGACAAAGTAGTTCCATTAGTTTCTATTAGGGGTTGAACAGATGATGTGGCTGTAATTTGTGCTCCCCATACAGATATAAAATAGGTAGTTGTTCCTGTATATGTTTGTAAAGTTAAAGCACTATTAGAATTTGATAAAGCCACATAAGCAGTATCATTAATAGAGGAGGAAGTATAAGATATTGAACATTGATATATACCAGTAGAAATTAAAGAAATAATAGCATTACAATTTTGAGAGGCTGTAACTACTCCATTAACAGTATCAAAAACAGCGGCCGCAGATGAAGAGTTAGCTATTAATTGTAAGTATCTACCACTTGTTCCAGTATTATTTGAATATATAGAAAAAGTAGCTGAATTCCCTGTTACTGAAACATAAGGAATATACATATAATGAGTGGAATTAGCGGAACTCTCATATAAATAGGTTCCATTAGTAGTATCATCAGGAACAGACCATACACCCGGAGTTGCTGTTACATTACTTAAAGACCAAGATATATTAAAATTATATGAACTGGCACATAAATTAGTTATCATACTTGGATATATGGGCTGTATATTGTTTCCTCTCCAGTCATTCAAATATACAGTAGGATTTAATATATCTCCCACTGTATTTGGAATTTGAAATATTGTATTAGTTCCATTTCCATTACCTAAAGTTATAGGAGTTGTTTGTATAAGAGTAGTGAAATTTATTATAATTTGATTATTGTTGATAGAGTAAGAATTAGACCACATAGTATTATAAGAAGAGACTGGAGATATAGACACAGAGGATATAGGGGCTTGTATACTCCCATCTAAAGCAACCAAAGTATAATTAGGTCCATTACCTTGTAATAATACATTATTAGCAGTTATTGTTGTTGGAGTTATAGATACTCCATTTTGAACAGATAATCCTGCACCATCTAACCCTATACCAGTTTCAGCATCTACTTGTATTTGGCTATATATTAATCTTTTAGATTGACCACTTTGATGGGGAGTTGTTCGTTCTCTTCTAATAACTTGGCCATTATGTGTAAAATTTGTATTATCTAAGGAATAAAGATTACCATTCTGATAATCACCACATAGATGCATATAAGCATTTGGAAAGGCTCCAGGAATATATACATTCATATGAAAATTAACTAAATCTCTGCTATAATTACCATCTGAAAAATAGGCTCTCTCATGCCAAATTTTATGAGCTACATCAAAACACCATGTACTAATTGCTGAAGGATTATTTAGACAATAATAAGTATGACCTTGTTCTTGATAAGTCCAGGCAATAGTTTGGGAAACATCTTGAAGATTTTGTAACCATAATTCTACAGCATGATTTGATATTCTGATAGGTCTATAATCAAGGGCCATCCCAACTTCTGCCCAACCTCTATCATCATTTGTCACCCAGCAGAGCATTCCAGCAGCTTGAGCAACTGTCCAAGGAGCAACAGTGCCAGTAGGAGCAGTGGCACCAGGAATTTGTTGGAAGGTATTAGTTGTTGTTCCTCCACCACTATTCTGCCAAACTGATAAATAACGTGTGCCTAATATCCAAATTACATCATGGTCTGAAATGATACGGGAAACATTATCTGAAACTAGATTTACTTCTATAGTGTCCAAATCATTTATATTAAGAGGGTCAGAAGCATAAAATCCTGTAATAGTTCCTGGTTGTGAGAAAATAAATAAACCATCTTGAAAAGTTACAAAAGAGGAACCATAATAACCGCTAGCAGGACCTATTTGAACAACCTCTGAAGTTCCTTCTTGAAATACTAATCCAGTTGTAGAACCATCAACTACTATAACCTGATTAATAAGTCCTGTATTTGATATACCCTGATAATAATTTGGAATACCATCACACATACTCACATATCCAGCAGAGGTAGTAAGATAAGCCAAAAGAGTATGAGACCAAATAATATTACCAGAAGAGACAGTTGGAGTTAATAAAAATAAGCCATTACCAGCTACACAATATATAAAATTATTAGCAGTTCTATATATACCACGAATAGGAGAACGTGGTAGAGTGTGTTGTAAAGTTAATCCTGGAGTAGGAGAAAGCATAATGGGTTCTGATTCCTTAGCATCTCCTAACTCACTCATATCAGGATACCAATTAATAGTTCTCTCACATGAATAATTAGGAGTTTCTAGGGTATATGAACCTTGTAAAAAATTATGTAGTTTCATCTATATTCTCTTCTCTATTTTTATCTTATTACAAATTACCCATTCCTGCCCAAATGCCTGGTGTACCACTAACAGTACAAACCCATCCCTTCTGCTGCCCCACTGCTGGACTAGAGTTAAAACAAACTGACCCAGCAGTGTACGTCTTTTTGCTCACTTCGCCACCCACCCAGTGTTGGTCCCGATCCCGCTTTCTTTGACATAGGTTGTGGTTCCGGTGCCGCCAGACAAATTGGTGTAACGGGAGCCTGGATTAGCCGTTATGGCACCTTGAGGGCTTCCGTTACCGACCAAATTATACCCCACAAAATAAGCCGGGGAATGGCTAATGGTTAGGGATCCCGTATAGGTCGAATCCAAAGTTGCTTGGCCAGTAGCGTAATTGACGCTCTTAACCCAAATTGCACTTCCTGCTGAGCTAGTTATAATATCGCCACCATTGAATAGTAGGGCCTGAGCCGGGACAGTGAACGTGAACAGGTTACCTGCCTGGGTACCGGCGATTGCAGTTTGCACGGCAGACCCAGAACGACAGCGTCCAGTCGAAGAATTCAAATTTTGCCAACCATCATTAGTCATCCCCTTTTGATACCAATTGGTTGTAGAGAGTGTGTTTTGGACTAATTGCGAACCGTTTGTAAGGCCGTCCGAGAAAATGGAACAACCGGAAAATGTAGCTTGGGATAGAAATGAGCCTAGGCTAAAATTGAAATTTACCTCAGACGGACCAGAACCCCAGACAGGATCACTGGTCTGATGATACCCGTTCCAATACTTGAAGTTTTGTAACTCTGTGTAATTAGCCTGGAAAGCACTATAATTTATCCCGTAATAGGAATTTTGGTGTATTTCTAGATTGTTTACAACATAGGACGCAACTATGGCGTAATTACCTCCACTGAAATAACAACCGCCAATGTCCACACATTGAAGACCGGAACCAAGGGATGAATTTAGGACAACACCAACAGTGGGATATACTTCATGATAGTTACCCCAATAATTTACGCCAGCAATATTATCAATATAGACCGGAGCCCCATCGAAATTGCATCCCTGTACCCTGAGATTGACGCCCTGTGCTGAATCACTAACATAAGTACTTCCAGTAGTCCCTACCCTCAAGGCATAGGCCGTGGCCCCATAACTGGTAGACGCGGAATCTGACTGCACATCAATTAAACTAACATCATTTACCTGGTTATAGGTGTCGTCATAGCTATAAACTAGTATGTTGTGGTCACCCTGGGGGTAGGCTCCAGATACCACTGTGACGTTAAAGGTTGAAATTTGCAGGTTGACGCTGAACCTAGTAGCCTTGCAGTTGTAGAGGGTTACACCTGGACATGGAGTATTGCCGCTGTATGTGGAGGTTGGGCCAACCAGAATGCCGACCGTCTTAGCCGCGGTATATGGGCTGGGGCGAACGTCTGTAGAATATACGTTCAACCCATAGATCCGAAGCTTCTGGCCATACACGTTATTGCAAATCTGCACAGCCACAGCAGAGTTGAACCCGGACGGGAACCCGGATTTTACGATCAATTGCCCATCGCAAACGCCACTCGATGCTATGATTAGATTGCCATTAATAAGATATCCGCTCGAAGTATATGGGATATACCAAGCTCTTTTCAGGGCGAACATCGCCACAAAAGCTGCGGTATCATCAGTTATACCATCTCCCACGGCTCCAAAATCCTTAACACTAAGGATATCAGCATTTTTACTATGCTGAGTCCTTGCTACTGCTCCAGTAAATGGCTGTAGGACACCAATTAAAGCATCTCCGTTTATTATATTAGTTGTATCTGATAAATCTCCTGGCAATGTTCCAAGGGGATAAGATAATGTTGAATTAAATCCTACAAGTCCCTGGCCTTGAGAAATAGTCGTAGAAGCAGCTAATCCAGCAGATATATTGGTGCTAATTGAAGAAATATTGTCCATGGGAAAATTAGCTTGTTGAACCCCATTAACATCCAATAAATTAATCTTATAGGCATTATTTCCTAACCACACAGAAGCAGTTCCAAAAGCATCAAGGATAACTGGATTAGGATTAGGTATAGTTAAGCTGCTATCAGTATAAGTTGCTTGTGGAGTTAATGTTCCTGCGGCATATGAGTATAGTTGTCCACCAGCTAAAGGGGAACCTGCTGTATTAAATGCTTGAAATCTGGGAAAGGTAAAGAGAGAAGCTGAAGGGTTAATTGTCATTATTATTCCTTAGTATAAGAACCACTGTGTAGATGAGTTAATATATATAAAACGATAAGGGGTATTTAAAACTATTGTAGAAGGTGCTCCAACAAAAGTAGCCCCACTAGAAATCCATGTAGCTGTTGTCACTGAACTGCCAAACTCTACTATAAATACCTGTCCATCTATCGAAGCACTAGCAGCTGGTAAAGTTGTTGCCATACTAGAAGCTGATGTAGTTATATATGTAAAATGGTTTGATATAGTGACAGAAGTAGCAGAACCATTGGCGATAATTGACAAGCCTGGAAAAGACGGATTATTTAAAGCATATCCAACTGTTCCTGAAGAATAAGATAAAGTCCCCTTATATCCTACCTCACCTGCTCCTTGTGTTGCTGAAGAAGTAGATAAGAGTGAAGTAGAAGTAACATAAGAAGTATTAAAGGGCTGTGTAAATTGAGCATGGGTTAAAGAAATACGAGTAACAGCTGATATAACACATTTGCCTGGATTACTATAGGTAGAATTAGTTAGCATTGTAATTTGATATACTGGGACAAAGCACAGGAGAGGAAATACTAAAGTTAGAGCAGTAACACTTTCAGCCTGTGCGGAAGCCAAAGTAGAGAAGGTAGATTGTCCTGGAATTAGGAATACTTGTTTAGGAGTAGTTGAATCGGCACCTAAAGAAGCAAATAAATAATAGTTAACATATTGACCGGAAGTTAAATCAGTCATTTGCCAAGTTCCACTATTATTCTGATTGTATTGTAAGTAGTTAGTTCCTCCATCATATATAAAGGGAAGAGCAGAAGAAGTAAAATTACCTAAGGGTCCAGTTCCAGTTAAATATGAGGTATAATAAGGACCACCAGAAGAGATAGCTTGAGAGACAACCTCAACATCAGCATCAATAGCAGTTCCAGAGGCTATTGTGAATTGTGTGGCAATTTGTGCTGGAACACCTAAACCATAATTAGCCACTGTAAAATCTGTTATACTCTTAACAAAAGTTCCTATAGCAAGATTTTGAGAGTTAACCCATTCAGCAGGACTTTGATAATGTTTTCTAGTTTCAAATAACCAATATTGAGAAGTTGAAGCATTATAATAAACAGCACCTACCGGAACTGTATTTAAGATATTATAATAAGTCATAGAAGCAGTTAAAACACCGGCAGAAGTAAAATAAAAATACCAGGAACCAGAAGTATTAGCATGAGTTACAGTTTGAGTAGTGTAATTGGCTAAAGTTCCATTTAACCAAAGTCTGAAAGAAGCAGAAGTAGGAGAAACAGTAAAGGTTTGAGTAGTTGGTGAGTAAGATATATTTATTTCATATATTAAATTAGTTGAGTCATAGTAGAATCCATTAAGAGGAATAGAGGAAAGACTAGCTGTTCCTTGTCCTACGTTGTCCTGTGGATAATGTGCTTGCTGGATACCTGAGGAGTTAATTAGATTAAAACGGTATAAAGCAGAAGATAAATAAAACACTGCCTGTCCATAGTTATCAAGGGTAATAGGATTTGGACATGGTGAAGTTAGGGCAGCATCATAGAAGGTGCTTAAAGGGGTATTAGTTCCTGAGGCATAGGTGTATAAAAAAGCACCAGCAGCAGGAAGACCAGTAGTGTTATCATTGGCTTGAAATAATTGAGGTTGTCCTATCACACTTGTCATATTTAGTATTCTTTCATCTCATTTTTAGTTTTATTTTTCTTAACCTTTTCAGGCAGTTTCTTACCCTTACTGGCCTTATTCCATTCCTCTACATTAACACCTTGCTTTTCTAATTTATCTCTATTAGCATTAAAAAACTTTTCTTGTTTACGTGATTTGTAAGGAATAGCACACCTCCAGAAAATTAGACACCCGGCTCAAATATTTCATAAGCATAAGTAGACAAATCGCTAGCCTGAGGAGTCCAATCAGCATTAGTTCCATTAGATACAAGAATATAGCCAGCCGGAACTTGGTTTTCGTTTGCTGAGGCCACTACCTGCATATTAAGAGGACTAGTCGTAGAAGGTATAGAATTTGTAACATAGGGCATTTAGTATACTCCTTTATAGTTTTTATTTTAATTGCCCATCCAAGCACTTATACTACCACTTGACAGACCTGATACTACACAGCGATAAAAATTATAATTGACACTTGTATTGACAACAAATTGAGCTACATTACCAGTTCCAGATGTAAAGGTTAAAGCACTTCCTACATTTGACCAATTCTGACCTGATATAGAACCTTGAAATTGAACAGTGGCAGCAGTGGTTGATAAAGAACCAACTGCTTCAAAGTGGGCTATTCCAGTATTTGATCGTGTTAAAATTCCAGGCATAGTAGAGTTAACAGAAGCAACCCCAAATAGTCTAGGAAGTATTAAATTATTCTCCATCATTTATAATCTCCTTGTTTATATTTATTACAGTCTTACTCTTCCTCTTGATTCAAATATCATACTTGAACCTTGTGAACCGGCATATATACTCTCATACTTTATACAGGGAATATCAGCATTTATATTATTTATGGCATTACGAGCAGCAAGGGCCTTTAAATGAAATTCAGGAGCCAGACTTCTCTCAAAATGAAATTCTAATAATTCTGCCAGGGAAAGTTTAAGAGCCATAGCATAACCAGGAGGAGCAAATACAGTATCTAATAAGCTAGATACTTTGTCTAATTGGTCCCACACCCATAATATACAATTGGCAGTATTTCCAGGAATAGGCCAAAAGCGTAAATTTCTATATCCATCAGCAGCATCATCATAAACCATTGTGGGCCATAAACTAGTTGTATTGTCTTGTGGAATTCCTGCCCAAACCTCTAATGAAACTTGTGGTATTTCTAATTTGACAGGTTGAGAAAGACCAGAAGGGTATTGTATTTCTACCTTATCTATCTTAACTGGTCTAGGTATATTCCAATTATAGTCTAAAGAAGAGATAGTATTAAAGTAATTAGTATTTGGAGAAACAAAGGAACATAAACCAGCATCAACTTGAGTAATGGGTATAGGGGCAGTCCAAGATATCTGATATTGATTTCCAGATAATATACTTGTAATAGTTGTATTAGGAGCAATACCAGGAGCAATAAGAACTTGTCCAGCTGTTATATTACCCGGAGTTCCTGATATTACAGTCATTATATTACCTAAAACATTACATACAAATCTATTAGTTGCTCCCACCTGATATGTTTGTATACCTGATTGAAAGGGAAAAACATAAGGAGTGGTTGAAAATACTGATAAATCTTGATTATCCCACTGATCTAATAAATCTATAAGACTCTGTAATCCCAATTGTAATTCAAAAGGAGTTAATGGTGAAGTAGTATCATATATTCCAAGGAAAGAGTAAGCTGCTAAAATTATATCCTGTGCCACCAACTTACCGGAAGGGGAGGCAATACCTGGAAAATTAGAGGATGAGGGCATATTTTATAGACCTTTTTTGGCAAATCTTAACTTTACTTTTAAATCAGCTATCTGGACATCTTTAATCTTACTTTCTTCTTCAAAATTAGCTACTATTAACTCTAATTTATCTATTTTAGCCAGTAATTTAGGATATTCTCTTTCTAATTCAGCAACAGTTTTTATTATAGGTTCGTGCCAAGGTGTTTCTTGCCACATTTCCTTATCTTTAATGCCATCTAGAAACTCCTGAGAAGGGCATTGAAAGGCTTCTGTGCTATGTCGTTTATATAAAAAAATAGGAAATTCCAAGAGTATACCTCACATATATTATATTATAACTAAAACAAAATAGCCCACTATTTCTAATGAGCCATTTTGAGTAATAATAGAGTGTATTAATAAGGTAAAGACTATGCGCCAATTAATCCAAGAGCTAGGAGAGCACTATTAATAGCCTGAACCTGAGCAACAAGAGCCTGGGCATTAGCAAGGGTAGAGAACCCAAAAGGAGTTGTTGAAGTTAAGCCAGAGTAAGCAGTGGCAGGAAGAGGAGCAAAGCCTGGATTCTGTAGGATTACACTGTTCTGGGCAATAGCAGAAGGGATTACTTCAGCATTCTGATAAATAGTCACAGATTCAGTTGAAACAGTTCCAGTAGCAGCACTCATCAGATAAGTGCTAGAAAGAGCACCAAGAGTTCCTGATATAAGACTAACTACTTGAAGACCAGTTGCGGGTAGACCAGCACCAGTAACTACCTGACCAATAGAAAAGGCAGTTCCACCAGTAGGAGCAGTAGTAATGGTCATAACACCAATACCAGCACTGTTGTTAGCAAAAGAGGCAGAAGCACCAGTAGGACCGGCAACAAGGGTAGCAGGACCGGAGGCAAGATAAACAGCACCAACAGTATTAGCTACTCCAGTGCCAACAGGAGAGGCTTGTAGAGTTCCGTAAGAGGCATAGTTTACTCCACCAACAGAAGCAATAGTGTAATACTGATTAGCTACCATGACAGAAGCAAGCTGAGTACCACCTAGGAAGAAAGTAATTGGGTCATTAGCATTTGCTCCAAGGGAACCACCAGATGATAAAACAGTGGTAAGTGGAGAAATGGTTACTGAAGGGGTATTAGTTGTAGTAGGCATATTTTATTTTTCCTTTATATCTAATTTTAATTATTCTACAACAATTGTAGCAAAACCCTGTCGTAGAGGAGCAGCATTATAAAGTGCGTCAAGTCTAAATAAGATTTTATGATTATAACCATCAATCCAGAATAGTGTAGAACAACGAAGACCAGTCTGAGGATCTTTCATACGAGCGGCAAACTTATTACCACCAGCAACACCACCAAGATTTGAGGTATCAATTAGGTCAGCCATACAGAAAGCAATGGCATCTTCGTGGAATACTAGACTTTCACGAGCAATCTGACCAGTTCCGGCAGTTAATTCTGAGGCAGTTGTAAAACCCCAAGGATTTAAATTAGCACCAGTAATAGGAAGAGCATTAATATTCTGAAGAGGACCAGTTAAATGGAAGGCTGGAGAGAAGGTAACAACTGAGCCAGTCTGTGATTCAACTACAAAATGTTTAAGTTCTGACTGAGTTGCCTTACCCATGGGAGTAACAGCTGATACACCATTGAGAGTAAAGTGTTCACCAGGAGCAAAAGCACCAGTCATGCCAGAAACTGTGATAGTATTTCCGCCATCAGAAGCACCTGAGGAATACAGAATAGTTCCTGACCATGTCCCAAGAGTTAGAGCCTGAGCATTAGCAGTCTGACAATAATCAATACCGGCTACATGACCAATACTACCATTACGCCACCGAGTTGATCCATCTGACTGAGGGTTAAACACAGTAGAAATACCCTGCCACACATTAGCATTAGTATGTGGATTAAGAGCCACTGAAATCTTATCATCAGTAAATACGGAAGCCTGAGTCTGCATAACAGCATATGCATCCATTATATTCTGTGAGTTAGTTAGTGGAGTTCCTGGTTTTCCTATGAACTGATTAAAACCACCACCTTGAACACCTGGATTAATAGCCTGCCAGCAAACATAATCCATATTCTGATAGAGAGTCTTTGCCATTGGATCTACAATGTTACTATAAAATTCATCAACATTTAAGGTCTGATCAGCTACAGTAACTTCGTAATCAACACCTAACTGTAGGAGACTTACGGGAGTAAAATAGTCAGCATATGCACTAGGAGCAGCAGTAGAACCTGTACGAAGACTTGGGAACCACGGAGTTCTAATATTTAAAGTTGTACCAATCTTACCACCATCAGGGCCACCATTACTAGCAGCAAAAGAACCTGCAAAGTCTCCATCCCATCTACGAGCTACACGAGAGACCATTACTAGATTATTTTTAACTTGCTTCAGGGCCTTAGCGGTTATGAAGGCCTGATTGTTGTAAACGCTTGTAAGTGCCACTTTATATTTCCTTTATAAAAGTTTGTTATATTATTTCTTATATTTAATAGGCAGTAAAGCCATAATTTTTAACCTGAACAGTAGTATTAGCTTTATTAGATTTTACCGGATTTGGCGGAGTTGGCAATACTTTCTTAATTTTTGTATTTACTTCTTTACTTATTTCCTTACTTTCTTTATTCTCTTTGATTTCGTTTTCCAATTTAGCCTCAATTCTACCAATAGTAACAGCAGTTTTTATAGGGTCCATTTGTGTTATCTTAATTGCTTCATCAGAATTAGCTAAGAGGTAATGCCAAAGTTCGCCAGGAATAGGTGAATCATATACTAATTTTGCCATCATTGGAGAAGCTGTTTTAATACCAGAAGCAACTCTTTCCGCATCCATTTCTAATAATTCAGTGGTATCTTCATATTTTTTTATTATTTCTTTTTGAATTTCCTGAAAATTATTTATCTTTTTTTGCTTATCCCTCTGATATAACTTGGCATCAACTCTAAAATCAATATCATTTTCGCCATTAGCATAATTTAAAGGATTTGGAGCATCAAGGTCAATAAATGTTTCTTGAGTTACTGGTTGTCTTGCTTGATTACGAGTGGCTTCCAGTTGTCCTTTTAGTCTTTCTCGTTCTCTTACTAACTTTGCTATCTGTTTTTCGGCTTTTGTATCACGATGAGTAACTTTAGAAGGTGTTTCTTTTACTTCTACTTCTTTATCAGTTTCCTCTTCTGAAAGGGCCTTATTTTCTGCCTCTTCTTCGGTTTCTATTTCATTTTCTACTTCTTCAGTTGTTTCTATTTCTTCTTCTGATGCTTCTGTTTCTTGAGCTTCTTGTTCTTGTTCTTGTTCTACTTCTTTTTCTTTAACTGGAGGCTTTACTACATTCTCCTCTTGTTTTCCAGTTAGTAGAACCTTATTAAAATCTTCAATATCTAACATTGCATCTTTCTCAGGGGTCATATCTTTTCTCTCCACATGATAAATAAGGTATCAAGTCCTATAAGTATGAGGATTAATGAGACTCAAAGGCTCTTTTAATATATTATAACAGATTTATTGTCCTTGTTGGTTTTGTGCCTGTCCTTGTTGAGTTTGCTGTCCCTGTTGCTCTTGTGGTGTCATAGCATTTTGAGCCATAGTCTGTGTTATATCCATGGCAGTTTGATGTTCTCTAGCACCAGTATCTAATATGTGCTGATGAACCTGCTGTAAAAGGGCCTTACTATGATCTGAAGCGGCTTTTATTTCAGCAATTTCAGCCTTAAAAGCAGTTAAAGAACCCTCATGCTGCATATCTCTCTGCTGTTTTACTAACTCTGTCTGATTTTCTAGAGTGGCAATCTTAAACTTCATTGCCTCCTTATCAGCTAATTGAGTTTCGTTTTGTAGGGTTTGAGTAAGTTGCTGAATAAGACCATGAGCCTTTGTCAATTCTTGTTGTAGCATTTGAGGATTATTTTTCTGTTGGTCTTGGCTTTGTAGGGCAGGTGGTAATAGTTTCTCTAATCTTTCTTTAATATCTTTACTTTCTGGGAAGTCCATTAAGCCCACAATCTTATCCAGGACAAATTGCATACTATTAGGAGAATACTGAACTAGCTCAACAAGGAATGACATATTTTCAGCACGTCTAGTAGCAAATGATGGGCCAGAAGAAACAGCTACATCATATTCCCCTGTAGTAATATCAAATACCTTCTGAACTCCTTCTTGTGTCATTTCATCATCTGTATCACCTTGGCCATTAATCTTAACCAACTGATGCTTATCATCCAATCCTATTATTCTTATTACTCTCTCTTCTGTATATACTTTTCTAATCAAATCTAGCAGCTGAGTTCCTATAATTGCTATGGCCCGTGATAAGTTGTCGGAGTAGTTATAATGAGCTATATTGCCGGCCTGTTGTAGAGCTTTAATAGCAACTCCACTCTGGTCATTAGCCATCTTCTCACCTAATGTTGGGTCATATATAGCATTACTGGCCTTGATATCATTCTCTAGGACCTGTAAAGCCTGTAACATACCCTGAATAGGAGGTTCAGCGGTCATTCTTGAGGGAGCAGGAAGAAACTCACCAGGACCCATGCCTTCTATCTTTGTATTATAGGGCAAGTAAGGCAAGTCAAGTAGGTTAACATTAGCCCAGTATTCTTTAAATTCCTCTATGGCACCAGCAGGAACAATCCAAGGATTTTTAGGAGAACGAGCAATCTGTTCTAAAATAACAGTCTGAATAGTGTTTAACATTACTTGACTTTCCTTGGTATTATGGACCAACCCAGAGAAAACACGGGAACCATTATCAAGTAACACATCACCAAATACAGGAATAATTGGAATAGATGAACCAACCCATTCAGTCTCTTCTAATATCTCAGCTGGGGAATCAATACCACAAGCCAGTTTGTACCATTTTACAGTTTGTCTAGTTGCTGCCCTACTCTGAACAATTCTTTTAATCTCCCCTTCTGAACAATCTGCCTTATCTTTTACAATTCCATTCTTTAATCTGACTAGGGTATATTTCTCATATTCCTTTACGAAGTATTCACAGATTATAGTAGTCTTCTTATCATTATCAAACCATTCTGGAAATCGAGAAGCAACAGGATACCACTCATTATGTTGTATATTGCTTAATTGAGATTTTGGAAAGGATAATTTAAAGTCATCATAGGTCATCGGTTCTACTATAAAGGCATACTCTATATCAGAACCATCTATTGTTTTAAAGGAGGGGTCAATATAAACTAGAAAAGGATTAGGAACAGCAGATATTACTATTTTTTGAGAAAACGAATCCTTCTCATATTCCAGATTGAGCCTGATAAAACCTAAGCCACCCTGAACAGCAAATTCGTTAGCAGTATCATAAGCTAGATTTGCCTTGCTCTGATATTCGATGTGTCTGATAATACCCTGTAAGACATTGGCAACTTCTTCATCAGCCTCATCATTAACAGCAGAAACTAAAACAGCAGGCCTATTATCTCTCTGGGCATTAACTATACTCTTAACCTGGGCATTAATACGGTCAGAAGCAATAGTGGGCTTACCAACTCTTTCAGCCCTTTCACCATCTGGCCATTGGTTATCAGAATTTAGAAAGGAGACATCAGATATGGCTTGTTTATAATTCTTATCCCATGCTTCTACTGTCTTTCTAAATCTTTCTTTAATACCATCTAGGAGTGGCAGACCTTCTAATTCTTCACCATTGTCATTTATCATAGTGTCTATCTTCCTTTTTCCTTTATTTCTATTTCTATTTCTATTTCTATTTCTATTTCTATTTCTATTTCTATTTCTATTTCTATTTCTATTTCTATTTCTATTTCTTATTCCTTAATATTATAACTATATATCCCTATAAGTTTTTATTCCCACGTAAAGCACTATATCCTTGTTGTAATCTATAAGCTTCGGGAACATTTCTCTTTGAAGAAATAGGTCTTCCATATTGGTCACATAGTATACTTCCTATATCTGGTCCACTTCTACCTGACATCTTATAATTTCTGATAATAGGAGTAATGGCATATCGTAGAGCATCAATACAGTCACTATGCTTGTCTACTATTACAGGCAGCACATTACCAGTTTTCTTATCAACCTTATAGGAGTAATTCTTTAAGTCATGTAAAGTTCTTTGACACCTAGGATGAACCACAATCTTATTAAATCCTCGAAGCCTTGATATACCATCCTCTATACTTCCAGGCCCCTTAGGAGATGGTAAGGCCCTAGGAAAGCCATGTAAACGAAGATAGGAAATAGTCTCTGGTCTTGAGGAGTCAACATATATAATATGAGAGGAAGAACCAGGAATAGTATTAAAAGCATCAGGCATCAAATCTAAATCTAAATGGTCCTGATATAACTCATGTTCTATATACAATCTATCCTCATATACCCAGGCTTTAATTAATACTGTAGGGTCTATACTATATCCTAAATCACAACCATAAAGAGGAGACCAAGTTTCAGGGTCAATAAAAGGAGTAAAATCTTTAACTATAAACTTATTCTTAAATACAGATGCTTCACTATGATTAACTGGCCTACCTTCCCACTCATGTAAATATTTTTCAAAGTCAGTAGAAGCCATCCATTGCATTTGCTTCATTGCTTCATCACTAAACCAAGGATTATCCCAATACTCCATTTCAATAACTATACTATTCTCTGGAGGTTCTTGACATATAAAGAGTTGAGATATTGGATCTTCATCTAAATCTCTATTCAGGGTAAAATAGAGTTCAGCATTTTTGGCACGTATAGTAGGGTCCAGCTTATCCCAAGTTCTCCAAGACATACTGCTAGCTTCTTCAAACCACAGAATATCAGGAGAGTTCATACTTTTGATACCCATAATAACATCATCACTTAAGCCAGAAAAAATAAATTCAGAACCCCACTTATTTTTAATGGAGGTATCAGTTATCTCAAAATAAGGAGAAAGCCCCATCAACTCTATTATTTCTTTAATCTTACTATGAACACTTTGTTTAATTGCTACTTGAGTTTCACGAGCACATAAGATACGTAACTTTTTCTGACAAGATTTAACAACAAGAATTCTAGCTATACTCTCTGTTTTAGCTGACCACCTACCGCCCCAAAGAACCCTATAACGAGCATCAGTATTTAAGAGAGGTATAACTTTTTTTGGCAAGACTAGATTAAGAGTAGGAGCAGGTAGAGAAGGAGGGGGTGGAGGTAATAAAGCAGAAGATAAAGAAGACAAGGAAGAGGGGGATATAGAAGAGGATTTAGAGGGGGATTTAGAGGGGGATTTAGAGAGGGATATAGAAGAGGATTTAGAGGGGGATTTAGAGGGGGATTTAGAGGGGGATTTAGAGGAACTTGTTATTTTTGTCGAATTGGTTGTAAGTTTATTGTTTGCCATATTTACCTTTTTAAAATTATGAAAAATCCTGGCAGAAAATCGAAAAAATTGAAATTATTTGGAAGAGCCCTATAGAGATGACCCCCGTATTTGTAGATTATGGCGGCTTTTTTCTTATAGTAGGTTGAGATTCTGTGCCAGCATCTTATCATTAGCTTATCAATGTCTAACGGAGAGTATGTCATGATGCTGTTGTATGTCTGTGATTATGTCTTAACCTTTGACTATATTTATTGATACTATCTCAAGGTTGCTATGTCTTGTCATGTTGTAATAAGATAATATGAAAGGTTTATTGCTAGTCATAATCAAAGGATGATAGGTTAATATAAGTATTCATAATAAATAATTAGTTACCCTTATTTATCAAGGAACTAGAGAGACATAATAGTCGTTATCAAAAGTTGTAATCGATTACACAATATACAATTCATATTAAAGACTAGTATCATCCTTATCATTAGCATCCTTGAGAGTAGTTAATGTATCATCGTCAAGCTTGGTAGTATGTGATTCAACAAATGAGATTGATATAGTAGGAATTGGAGGTAGCTCACTCTTATTAGCATCTGGCAGAATTTTAGCTAACAGACCGGCAAATGTTCTTGGGTCTTTCTTGGCTAACTCTAACAGCCACTTCTCTCCTCCAAGCTTATTGAAGCTATCTTGAATAGCCTCTCGCAGGTTACCAGATATTCTATTAGGTGTTCCTTTAGGGCGACCGGGACCAGGATGATTCTTTCCAGGGCGCATTTTATTGTTTTCACTCATGTTTATAATATCCTTCAAATACATTATAACCAAGTGAGATATAAGTAATGTATAGTAGGGGTGTGTCAATTTTACCTCAAATATGTGGTAATAAATACACAGGTCTAAATACAATACAACATATACAGAGAGCTAGGAAAATAAAGATATATGCGTTTAATTTTCGTCAATTATATGTAGTTTTATTGCCACTTTCGTTTTTAGCCTATCTCAAGAAAGCATTGAAAAATAAGGAATCTAACTTTGGCATACTCTGTGCTTCTATTATGTCAAGCAGGTTGAGGCCCGCTGACAATCCTTGACAATTCATAATGATATAAGTAAGACAGGTTATAGTGTCATCCTGCTAAAATGACACATAGCTTTAACGCAGTAAAAAGTATAGGTGTATATCATGTCGATTAAATGGTCCTCCCTTATCGAACCCAAGACTGATAACTCCGGTGAAAGGAAGTCTGAATACTTTGACTTCCCTTCCATCAACATCGTGGGTGTCACTCCTATCAAGGGAAAGAACAAAGGCATCAAGCAACCTGATTACTTTCTCAGGGTCAGCAAAAGGGCTTTCAAGGCCTTCTATGACAGCTTGGAAATTGCCAGCCTGGACTATCACACGATGGGACAGGATGTTTTGGCCAACTGTGTGAAGGGTTATCTGGGTCTCTCTGGTGACGAAGCTTCCAGGCTGATTAATCTGGCCAAGTCGGAAGGAAGCAAGGAAGATGAAGATGGTCTGGTTTCCCTGTTTAGCTACATGGAACCACACATTATCCCGACCATCATCAACAACTCCCTAAACGACACCACCAAAGCCACTGTCAGGGAGTTTATCAAGGCAATGGGAAGGGCTGGCAAGGCTTCTTTGCTAGTCTCTTCTTCGGGTGGTCTTGAAGAAGTCAAGGCCTGGATGGAAAGCGAGCTGGTGAAAGTCATGAGCAACTGGAATGGTAATCAGGAAAATCTCTCTGCTTTTTTGAACAAGTAACATGAGACTGCTTGGCTATCTTCTTTTAGTCTTGTGTCCATTCTTTGCTTTTTTTGTCTACTGTTCATAGTATAGGGTAGTGATTAATACTCTAGGACCCTTGGGATTCATTGAGGGTCCTATTTTTTTGCCTATTTTTATTTATTATCTATTCATTTATTGCTTATTTACTCTACCTCATGCCTATATCTCTCAACTGTGCCCTTTTCAGTTCTACTATATCTCTACCCCTTTCTATATCTCTCTCTCTCTCTCTAATTTTATATTATATTTATTATCTCTTATCACTCTATATCCTATCTCATCCTTTCTTATATTATTTTCATGGTGTAATATGAGAACAGTTCTTTTTATTCTCTCTTTCTTATCTCTTTCTTGGATAGTAAAATGTAGCTCAGACACTTTTCTAAATTTTCTTATATTTTTATTTATTTTATTTATTATCTTCTCTTTCCTTACTCTTAGACGGAATTTTTAGCTCTTGAAATAATGTAAAGGCAACAATGAGTAGACATAAAAATAGGGCACCCGTTGAAAGATGCCCTAATTCTGCTTCTTTTTATCTGCCATTCTTACTTGCTTGGCTTCTCAGGGGTTCAAAACGCTTACCTAAATATACCCTATCATCCCATCTGTATAGCATTGGGTATTCTGGTGTATTCTGATAGCTTTTCTTTTTACCTGAGATTAATAATAAGTACCAACCTAAAGGATCCATTTTTATAGCTTCATATATATTACCCTCATGATGTATATGTGTTCCCTTCTTTATTTGAGGGTTATTATAGGGCGAAATTTTTATGATTTTTATTTCTTCTTTTGTTCTTACTGTATGAGTTATGGTAGTTTCTTCCTTGATTTGAACTGTTTTTGAGAGGATAAAAGACAGCCTATTCATTTCTTATCTCCGGACAACTTCTTTAATATATTATTGAGAGTTGTTTGAATGGAATCAAGTTGAAGAGCTATTACTATTAAAGCAAAGCGTACTATACCCAATACATGTATAAGGATTAGTGTTATTACTATTATTATTGCTACTACTAATATTACTCCTATTGTTAGTAGAGTGCCTAATAACCAGAGGGGCATTCCATTTTTCTGCATTATATCTACCTTCTTTCTTTGTCATCTGGATATTTTTTGATTAGTGTGAAGTAAATCCAGAAAACTACAACGAAACCAAGTATCATTCCGTCTAGTATCTTATCTAGGTTGCTCATGTTATTCCACCTTTCCGAGAAGTAATGAAGATAACCAGGTAAACCAATTTGGAACTTCTTCTGCCGGTATTGTGACTGCTACATAAGGCTTGTTACTTTTAAATCCAGGACCCAATGCTTTTTCTTCTAATGCCCTTTCTTCTTTCTGTGCTTGGGTAAAATCAACTTCTGGAAAATCTATATCAGCTTCTAAATCTACCTTTTTGAGTAAGTGAAGCATACTTTCTTGGTTTAATTCTTCTTTGCTTGGCTTATCTTTTTTTATCTTTTCATTCTTTCTTCTTTCTTTTTCTTCATTGTCTCTCCAGGTAAGTATAACGCTCTTTGTCATTCTTCTTTGGGCATTGATTATTTCTTTATCAGCATTTTCTAGAAGTGATAGAGAAGAAACAGAAGAATGAGCATTATTTTTTAGGGTCTGTAATAACCATATTCTGAATAATGACATTTGTATGTTACTGTTATTTTCAAGTATAGTATAGAGATTATCATATTCCATTACTAATACTATATTCTTTATGATATTACTTGGAATGCTTGAATCAATGAAATGTATTATCTTTACTATATCCTTGGACCGCATTTTTTTTAGTTCTGAAATAATACAACTTTCAAATGAGCTAGGGTCTGATGGATTTATGTCCATTGCTTACCTCACTTTCTTGGTTATTTAGGTTCTTTTGCTCCCCGAAAAAGAATAGGGAGAGGATGCTATTTAGCTGTTCATCAAAGCCAATTAGTTTAGCATTGGCTGTTATTCTTACTAACTCATATAAATCTCCTTCCAGATGAACCAGTTTGTCTTTGGGATTCTTCATTTGCTGATACATATCTATATTCCTAAGACTGTCAGAGTTGCTTCAATTGCTTCGGGAAGAAATATTATGATAGTAGTAAGGATGACAGTAAGAACGATTATAAGAAGTAATTTCATTTTATTTTACCTCCCTTCTTTTTTCTTCTGACGGCTTATTCCAGTTAAGAATGAAATAAGAAGCCCACAGAAAAACTACTGCTAGCTTGGAATTGTGCTCGATTCCCAAGCCATTTAACATTGAAGGTTTAGTAAATCCACCATTGGTTAGACGATGGATTCTGTTAAACGTTCTTTGTTCTAGGTCTGGCATTTGTTGCTTCATACTACCTCCAAGAAGTGTGATTTAGTGAGACACTATGAGGGCAGATACTAAGGTTCATTAAAGCCTTATGTATTCCCGCCTTGTCAAATATCCACTATACATATGATATCATATTAGCTTTATGAATACAAGCAAATTTTCTATAAATGTGTTGGAAAAAACCGAGAATTATACGAAATATATTGATTATACAATTCATTATTTATAACCAAAAAAGAACCCCTCATAAATTTTTTATAAAGCAAAAAAATCAGTATGAAGGGTTTATAAATGTGATATTTTCTAAAAATAGGCTAAAAGCCGTATATTAATATATGTTCCTGTTTACTTTAGCATTATCTACTATATTTGACGCCAACAGAAGAATCACTAAGACTAGTATTCCCATGCCCAGAAGCCGCATTAGCTCTTCTCCGGTCTAATTCATCACAAAATTCCAGTGCTGATGTTCCTTCACCTTTCATTACAATAACGGCTGGGCTAGTAAACAGCATCTGAAAGCTGATAGAGTGACATTTAGGGCATTCTATAATCATCTCATCATTTGCTTTTTCTATTCTGTCAATTTCAATATATTCGCAAGTCTTACAGTTTCTGTCTCTACATGCCATAGTCTTCTCCCTCTTTTATCTTATTTATCTCATAATATAGTTTTGTTGCTTGTCTTGGATTAGTGTCATCAATTTGGTCATTAATTGAGTAATATTGTCCAAAGTCTCGAAAGTAGTTTTTTGTATAGCCTCTCAAAAATGTTAATATCCAAGACTTCATTGTTGTATTATGCCCCTTTTGATATGAACGAACAGCTTTAAGTAATCCTAGCTGTAAAAAAGAGTAAACATCATCCCAATCTAAGTTTTTATTACTGGAATATTTTAATTTTAGATGAAGAATATGAGTATCTATTAAGGGCAGGTAGAGAGCACATATTTCATTCTCGTTCTCTATTGGTGTGCTATCTTTATTTTTATTTCTATCTTTATTTTTCTTTATAACATTTCCTGGCATATTATCACTTCCTTAAATTTCTTAATCTCAATCTCAATTTGCTCTATTTTTGACTCTACTTTTAAGATATGTACCTCGAATACCTGACTATCATCTAAAGTAAATAAAGGAAGGGAAGAATTAGAATTAGAATAGGTTGAAATATTATCTTCTAACCACTTATTTATACACTTAAATATCAAATCAGTCTCACTCTTCATATAGTTCTCAACGTCATTTACCCTGATATTACCCTTCTTTGTTCGCCAGGATTTATACATTGTCATACTTATAGAAATTGGAGAAGAATTAAGAGAGGCCAAGAAACTTAATAACTGGTGGGGATTACTTTGATTTAAAATTTGTATTACTTCTTCTCCAGCATGTTTATAGAAGGAGTGTGTGGCATGAGTATTACATTTCTTACCCCACCGAACCATTGTCTGCGCGTTAACCGAAACAGGCATCTCGTAATGTTTTATTGTTAAACTATCCACCATTATTCCTTTCCATCCTTTACTATTTTATAATCTACACCAGCATTAAGACATTGAACAACACCAGCTGCCTCTAAATAATTTTCAACAAATATAATATTTTTATTATCAGGATATATTACATCTTTAAGACATGTAGTATTTTCTTTTACCACTATAATTGGTATATTATTATTTATACAGGCTATATGAGGAGTTGACCAGCAATTATAGGGACTAACCATAAAATCTATATCATCATTTGATAAGTTTTTATTATTTTTTGTTATGTCTATTGTAGGAGCTCTCCGCGAACCAATCCACATACATTGTCCAAATGTTTGACTTATAATTTCAGCAGCTTGTTGTTTATCTACTATAATTTTATTAAATAAAGCATCTTCTAAAAACTCAACTGGACTATGAACTGCTTGTTTATTTAAAGCATAACTAAGATATTTTGATAATTTAGCTTCTACAGCACCCCATGGAGAAGTGCCACCATTAATCCAATAATAATCTGATATCTCTTTAGAACATATTATTGGAGTATGTACAGTTAGTATATCAAAATCTAAATTCTTAACCTGATTTATAAGTTCATCCATACCATAAATATTTCCATCAGCAACCCCATTTGGATGAATAAAAGCCTCCATTATTAAGGCTGTATTTAGTTCAACAAGAGTTATATCACAGCCAGAAGTCCATCGTGCAGCATTAACAGCATTTATTGAGGCAATAGATAAAGGAGAATTTACTACACAAAGTATTTTATTATATGTTTTTGTTTCTTTAAGGTTAATATTTTCATTAAGCATTCTATCTAAAGTTGAGCCTTCTACATACCATACATTGTTTGCCATGGTATTTATATCACTAGCATTTACTGAATTTGGGTTTGCTAAAAGTTTGTTACAACAAGAAGCAATCAAATTAACTTGAGAAAGAGCAGAGGCATGACCACCTATGGAACTTGAAATCCCCGTAGGGATTATGAAAACTCCATTTAATTTACTATCCTTCATTTTATTTCTTCCCTTTATTTCCCTTCTCTACCTCTGCTTTAACAGCAGTTTCAAAAGCTCCATTTTGAATTTCACTAGTAATAACAAAAGAATCTTCAGACAAACTTCCTGAAATTAAAATTCCATCAAATTTCTCTATAAGTTTTTGTCTAAACTCCCGAAAAACCTCAATAGTTTTTTCCAATTCTTCAATCTTTCTTTCTACATCTTCAAGCAATTCCAAGTTTATCATTTATTCTTGCTCCTTATTTATATTATTGGTATTAATATTATTTTCTTTACTTCTTTCTTTATTTCCTTCTTTAATAATCCCCTGAATAAGATTAATAAAGTTATATAATTCTAAAGCTCTCTTTTCCTTCCTTTCTTTATTTCTAACTTTTTTAAGATATTTCTGATACGGTGTAAATCGAGTCATAATAATTTTCCTCTATACTCTTAATTCTAAATTTATACACATATTATAAAGAAATAAAAAAGAAATATAAAAAATACTTAGGAAGGGCGGCTCATACTCTCAGCCCATATATGTTTTTCTTCCTCCTCTAAGTAATAGTAGAACTAGATTCTGCCCCTCAAAAAATAAATTTTATAAATATTATAAACCCATCACAAATCACTGGAGAAGGAACAGAATTAATTTTATATGGACAGAGGCTAAATTTTTTCTGATTTTGACCGATGTTATAATATAAGCAGAGAGGTCGTGGTTGCGCAACCCAATCTCTTTACACGGAGATTGAACCATGACCCCTCAAATAACACAGAATGAACAGCCTCAGACACTTGGGGCCGTTTCTTTTTATCTATCACCATTTAAGCTTTCAGAGATCCAGGAACCACTTAAACAGCTGGAAGATGCTTATAATTTTCTAGAGTATTATGTTGAAATGAATAAACCTGAGATGATTGCTAGATTCCAAAGAGATGTAAGAGTATTAGAAGAGATGCTACTTCCCAATACCCCTACTGGCACCCTTCTAAATATGTCAGTAGAAGATTATAATGAATGGCATGAGGTAGATATAATCCCTGAAGAAGAAAAAGAAAAGGCTGGTGAGAGTAATATACAGCCACTCATTAATATTTCTCTTCCTTCTCTAAATAATAGTAGAACTAATTATACCGATGAGGAATTAACCCCATTTCAACAAGAGAGAGAAGCAAAGAGACATTTTTATTCTTTGATAGCTGATGAAAAGAATATTTTACTGGATTTCTTTGTTGAAACTCCGAGAAAGGGCTTTAAGAAAAAGCACAAGACTTTAAATAATGAAGTTGCTCATTCTCTATTTAGTAGTAAAAAAGAAAGTTTACCAGAAATTAAGGCCAGCAATTCTCAAACTTATGACTTCGCCCTAGCTGATATTGACTTTGTCCCTTCATTTTGTCGCGGTGGATTTGATACTTTAAGACAGGTCTTAATTTCTTATTTCAAGGAAAAGACCGGAGTAATTGTTAGTGGTAGTTATAGTTCTAAAGTTAAGGTTTGGTTCTTTTTTGAAAATAAATTATCGATTGAGAAGAAAAAACAGTATCTTAAGCAGCAATTCTCCTCCTGCCTTAACCTTTGGAATGAAACGGTTGAAATTGAAGGTAAGAAAAAATATGTTATTGATAGAGATGGTATAGAGCATTCCTTCATAACCCTGGAAATGCTTGAAGAATTAAGAATGGGGATACAGAAAAATGGATTAATTTCCGGTCCTAAAAACAAGCAAGAGGTTAAATCCCCAGCACCATCCTCGTCCACAAATATTTCTCTTCCTTCTCTAAATAATAGTAGAACTAATTCTACTCCCTATCACTGGAACTCCTCAAAAGAAGCTATTCCTGAGAACATGTTAAATAATCTTAAAACAAAAATACCTTTGAAGCACCTAGCAAGAGCAATTCAGTATGCTATGGGTTCTACAAGTTGCTTAACAAATGGTGGTGTTGCTATTCCACAGGATCTTTTAGCCAGGGAATTAGGGGTATCACAGAGATATGCCAGCAGTGTTTTAAAAGAATGTATGCTCCTGGGAATTATGATTAAAACTAGTAGATATATTGCTCACGTGCTGGCTTGTAAATATAAATTGATTGGTTTTTGGGCTTCCTGGGCAGCACGAATTTTAAAGAATAATAAAAAGACAGCAGGAACAAAGACAAGAGAGGACATATTAGAGAAGTTTAAAGATGGAAATTGGAATAAACCTACTCTAGAATTTATTAGATGGCATGTAAATAGGGGTAGCAGCCTCCAGGACACGTTAAAAGACTTTAAGAGTGTCATAGGTTGGGATTTAAAGCAGAGGGCATACAGGGCAGAACAGGCTTATATTATCTGGAATGAATGTATTTATAATAATAATAAACAATTAGAACTAATAGCATAAGGAAATGGC
>Ga0302197_10000727_pt1 | contig 33014 bp, 22 predicted proteins | sample II_Bog_N2_1_FD_193526 | JGI IMG/M metagenome (GOLD analysis project Ga0302197, IMG submission 193526) | Peat permafrost microbial communities from Stordalen Mire near Abisko, Sweden - II_Bog_N2_1 | ecosystem: Environmental > Terrestrial > Soil > Wetlands > Peat | place: Sweden: Abisko... | reverse complement strand
AGGTCTTCGTGTCTGACACCTTGCCGTCGATGACAAAGGAGAGCGCGACAGGATAGAGATTCGGTTCACCGTAACCCGCTGGCCACCATAGTTTCGGATTTGTTAGATGGAGCGCGGGGTACGCTGAGGGAGTGAGGTCGACTGTCTTGCTGGAGGACGCATCCAGGGTTAGCGGAGTCTCGACGACGATGGTCCCGAAGCGCGCGCGGAATATGCCGGAGACTGCATGGGCTTCAAGATTGCGGACGGTAGCCTGGATGCGCACGTCGGCATGGGTTATGTCAGGCAGCGGCAGGGTGGTAGTTACAAGTGAATCCTGGAGTGTGATGGGACCGGAGGACTGAAGTGTGACGTTGCTCCAGATGCCGGTGTTACGACCGCGAATAGTCGACATCCAATCCCAACCCGCGGATGCGTGATACGTGGGATTGTCGCGGCCGAGTGCTCCGCCATTGACTGTAGGGCCGGCCTTGTCTTTTGTGCCTCCCGGATTTGCATTGCGGATGATGCGGACGGCGAGGGCGTTTGTGGCGCCAGGATGCAGCAGCGTGGTCACATCGAAGCGGCCACGCATAAAGCCGCCGTCGATGGCGCCGAGTTTTTGGCCGTTCAAATAAACTTCGGCTTTCCAATTAATCCCGTCGAAGTTGAGCAATTCGTGTTGTTGGGCATTCGATGCGGGCGCGGTGAATTCGTCGCGATACCAGAAGTCCGCGCAGAAGAATGAATCGGAGATGGCGTACTGGTTGTCGCCGAAGTCGGGATTCGCGACGGCTTCGTCGTTCAGATAACTGGTGAGAACCGTTCCCGGGACTGTGGCTATCATCCAATCGTTGTCGGCAAAACCGGGCTGCGCGATCTGGGCGCCATCGGCCGAGACAAGCGACGCGCGCTGGACACGCCAGTTGCCGGCTGCGAGATTCAGGTTGCCATCTTTCGCTGTTGGTGCGGGTTTGGCGATGGGCACCGGGCCACCGCGACCAAAAACTTCCAACTCGCTCAGGATGAATCGGCCATCTGGCTCGGCCGGTTTGTTCATGAGAACGCGAACATAGCGGGCATGGGCAGGCGCGGACAGATGAACGTCGCTATCTCCGGCGTCGGACGTCAGCGTATGCAGGGTGTGCCATTGCTGAGCATCGTTCGAAGCTTGTATCTCGCCCTCAGTGACGCGGCGAATCCACGTCAATGCAACACGATCGAACGTGCAATTCGCACCAAGGTCAACATAGACCCATTCCCCGCTGCTGCCAGCACTCATCCATGCGCTTGAGAAGTGCTCGGGACCGGCGATGCGCACTTCCTGGTCTTTGTCGAAAAGAACGAGTTCAGCTACTCCCCATGAGTGAACGCTGTCCGCCGAGAGCTGAACGCGGTAGTATCGGCTGCGCGAAGGCGTTGTGAATGGAATGGCCTGCTTGAAGCTCGGGCCGGGTTCATTCATGTTTGGCCAGGTTGTGCCGCTCGCTCTGCCAAGCTCGGTCCAGGTCACGTGGTCGTTCGACCCCATGACGGCGTAGGCCCAGGAGCCAGTGGGCGGAGGTCCGTAGATCTTGCGAAGATAAAGATCGATGCGGTCGAGTGCCGGAGCTTCGCCGCCTCCATTCATGTCAAATTCAACCCAGGGATGATCGCCTTTGACCGTTACGGATGACGTGACATTGCCATCGAGAAATAACTCGCGCTCGGTCTTGATCAGTTCCCCAGAGTCACTCGTGGACGTGGCAATCCATTGCGGGAGCGCGGTCTCTTTGATGCCGTCGGTGATAAGTTGCGCGGTGAGATTGTAGTCGTATGCGCTGGATTGATAGGCGGGGCGGTGCAGCGCAAGGTTCCGGTATGCGCCGGAGTCTACCGTCAGCTTGGGGCCCATGTATTCTTTTGGATCGCCTGGGTAGACGCCTATTCCGCGCGTTGAATCCTGTGCGTGAGTAACCGACAAGCCAAAAAGAAACAACAGAGATAGAACTTTCATCTTCACCTTTACAGCGGCAACGTGAGTCGGCTGGTGAAATCTGCGCCGGCAAGGAGCAAGCTCTTCCGGCGCAGGAAGTGCGAACTATTTTGCGCTCGCCGGGGGGACGATTCCGTTCATGCGGAGATACTCGACCATCTGTCCGTAGTGGTCAAATGCATGCGACACTCCGAACGACGCGAGCGATGCACGGGTCCAGACGCCTGGTTCTTCGAATTTCAAGACCTCAAAGGAATTGGCGGGCGTGAGGGTAGCAATTGCCTTGTGCGCGAAGGCAAACGAACCGGCGAGTGCCGCTACTACATCATCCTTCCTCGTCAGCTTCAGAATGGCCTTCATATCCACATCGGGCTTAAGCCCACTGACGCCCATGTAGAAGAAGTAGTTGGCCTCAGCCACGTGTGTTGCCTGCTGCGCAAAGGTGCGGACCGTCGCGAATTCTGTTTTCTGGCCCGGCGCAAAGATGGCCTGCGTCGGAGCAAATCCGTAATTCTCCGCCGGCATCGCCTTCACCGCGCCCATCATTTCTCCTTCAATCATGGACAACTGAATATCCATGGCGGCGGATGGCGCGAAGATTGTGCCCGGGGCTGGCGCGGCCGCATTCCCTGAGTTTCCCATCTGTGCGTGCACCGTGAGCGCCCCCATTCCCAGCAGACAACAAGCGAACATGATTTTCGAATGCATTGCAAACCTCCTCTGATTCTGTTTTAAAAAGCGAATTCAGCTTAGCAGAAAGGCGGATGCTGAGTAGAAGCCGATAAATGTTCCGCTATTTCACGCCGAGGACTTCACTATTGCTTCTGTTCGGCGATCCACGTGTTGATTCGCGCGTCCAGCAGGTCCAACGGAAGCGGGCCTTCATCGAGAACCGCATCGTGAAAGGCGCGAATGTCGAAGCGATCGCCGAGCACCTGTTTCGCACGCTCGCGTAGTTCGAGAATCTTCATCTGTCCAAGCTTGTAGGCCAGTGCCTGACCTGGCCATGCAATGTATCGATCGACCTCCGTCTCAATGTTTTGATCGTCCATCGCCGTGTGCTCATGGAAGAAATCAATCATCTGCTGGCGTGACCAGTGCTGATCGTGCACGCCGGTATCGACGACCAAGCGGACCGAGCGCCACATTTCGTTCTCAAGCCGGCCGTATTCGCTGTAGGGGTCCTGATAGAAGCCAACTTCTTTGCCGAGCCTTTCGGAATAAAACGCCCATCCTTCCGAGTACGCGTTGTATTCGGAGAAGCGTCGAAACGCAGGAGTGTCCGGCAACTCCTGGGCAATGGAGAATTGCATGTGGTGCCCGGGGATTCCCTCGTGGTATGCAATGGCCTCGACGTTCAGTAGCAGGCGATGCGTAGGATCGTATTCGTTCACATTGATGCGCCCGGGGCGGCCACCATCGCCAGCGCCCGGCGAATAGTCCGCGGGAACGGCGTTTGGCGCGCGGTAGGCTTCCATGGGGACAACTTCGAGCGGCGTCTTTGGCAGATGGCCAAACAACTGCGGCAGCTTCGCCTTCATCTGGTCGGCGTAGTGCTGGTAGAGATCGAATATTTGCTGGCTCGATTTGCCGTAGTGCTCTGGGTCGTTGCGAATATGCTCGTTGAAGCTCTTCAGATCGTGAAACCCCAGAGATTGCGCGAGGGCCAGCATCTGCGCATCGATTTCAGTTACCTGCCTCAGGCCCATCGCATGAATCTGGGAAGGCGCTAGATCCGTGGTGGTCATCTGGCGCACGGCAACACGATACTGTGCGTCGCCGCTGGGCAGCGACCAGATTCCATATTCCAAGCGTCCGTGGGGAGCGTACTCATCGCGAACGAAGGCTGCGAACTTTGCATAGGCAGGGAGCACTTCATCCTTCACCGCAGCTTCAATCGCCTGCGTGAGTCTCTTCTGATCGGGCACGGAGATGGCGGAGGAAAACTGCCGCAGGGGCGCGGTAAATGGGCTTTCCGCGAGTGGCTTCGTCGCGATGTCCTGCGCCTCGGATGTCACTTTTTCAAGGAGATACTTTGGCGGCATCAGGTGGTCTTTGATACCCTGCCTCATGTTGACGATGTCCTGATCCAACGCGTGAGGGATTGCATGCAGGCGGACAAGATAATTCTCGTAATCCTTCACAGTGTTGAATGGCATTTGGGAGGGGAGTGCGGCAAGGTCGAGGTGATCGCCATTCATCTGGTTCACGGGCATCTCCCAGGGACGGAATTGCGCGCTGTCCAGGCTGTCGTGCAACTGGCGGAGCATGAGCGTTTTGTTCAGTGTTTCCTGCTCAGGAAATCCCGTGGTATCGATTGATTCGAAGATGCGAACTGACTCGCGGGCATGGTGCACATCCCGCTCCGCGGCCTCGGCTGACCGGTCCGCGAGCCGGTCGTTATAACGCGCATCGCCGATGGCAGTTGCTAGTTCTGGCGAGGTCCTAAGCTGGTATTGCCATTCCTGATCAATGGCATCGCGTAACTGAGCACGACGTGCGGCGATGGGCGCGGGCGCCTGAGCCGCGGCAATGGCATGCAAAACAAATGAGAGCACAAACAACGTAACAACAAAGCGAGAACGTCTGCCGGGCATGCGGCTAACCTCCGTTAATCAAGTGCGAAACGTGCATCGAGTTTGAGGTTGTGCGCCTTACTCTGCAAGGGTATCGCGAGTCAGCTCCCCGTTGAGCATTCGAACAATACCGAGCGGGTTCGTGTCTCGCAATTCTTCGGGCAGCATGGTGTCCGGAAATCCCTGATAGCAGACGGGACGGACAAAACGAAGGATCGCCTGGCTGCCAACCGAAGTGAAACGGCTGTCCGACGTAGCCGGGTAAGGTCCGCCGTGAACCATGGCATGCGACACTTCAACACCGGTGGGAAAGCCATTGAAGATGACGCGCCCGGCCTTCTGCTCCAGGATTGCGATGAGATCTTTGTTGGCCGCAAGGTCTTCTGCGGTTCCGAGCAGCGTAGCGGTCAAGTGGCCGTCAAGCGCCGCCGCAGCATGCATCATGGCGTCGCGCTGGCAGTAATGAATGAGCAATGTCGTCGGCCCAAAGACTTCTTCGCTCAGCTCCGGGTTCTCCATCAACGTGTCAACGTCCACTTCCATCAGCGCTGCAGATGTTGCGCATGGACCTGCTGCTTCCGCTGTCAAATGCACTCCAACGTCCTTGTGCCCCTGTCGAGCAGCGACTGTTTTACGATAACTTGCAGCGATACCCGGTGTCAGCATTGTGAATGGTGCACTGCCCGCGGAAAGCTTGCGGAGCTCGGCAAGAAAAAGGTCCGTTTCAGTTTGTTGCGGCACAAAGATCAGACCTGGCTTGGTGCAAAACTGTCCAGCGCCCAACGTGAACGAGCTGAACAATCCCGCTGCAAGTTGCGCGGCTCGCTCGCGCAGTGCACCAGGAAGCACAAAGACCGGATTTGCGCTGCTCATCTCAGCGAAGCACGGGATTGGCTGAGGCCTCGCTGCGGCGAGATGCATGAGAGCCTTGCCAGCGGCGTGCGAGCCCGTGAAGCCAACGGCCTGAATGGCTGGATGCCCCACCAGCGCTTTGCCCACTTCAATGCCTGCGTCGAACAGCAGCGAGAAGACGCCGGCGGGCAAACCACAGGCATGGACGCTTTCCGCGATGATGCGGCCTGCAATTTCACTGGTGCCGGGATGGGCAGGGTGAGCCTTGACCACGACTGGATTGCCCGCGGCCAGGGCTGACGCAGTGTCGCCGCCGGCAACTGAAAACGCGATGGGAAAATTGCTTGCGCCGAAGACCGCAACGGGCCCAAGCGGACGAAGCATGGAGCGAAGATCAGGGCGTGGCAGCGGCTTGCGCTCGGGCAATGCGGTATCGATGCGCGCAGCAACCCACGATCCCTCTTCAAGTACTTCGGCGAAGAGACGTAACTGGTTGCTGGCGCGCTTCACTTCCCCTTGTAGCCGCGGGGCCGGCAGAGCCGTCTCCTGTTGGGCGCGCCACGCTAGTTCTTCCGTCGCAGCATCAAGACCATCCGCGATGGTGCGAAGGAAGTGGGCACGCTCATTTCCGCCTAATGCGCGATACGCCGCGAATGCATCGCTCGCGCTATTCGCCGTCGCATCCACCTGCTCAACCGTAGAAGAAATGAATTGAGGTTCTATCTCCTCGCCGCTAACCGGATTCAGGGCGCGAAAACTATTGCCCATTGTCGCGCCGCTGAAATGCGAAACACTGTTCGACTCCATGCCTGCTCCTTACGTCCGTGAAAACTGCGTGCTCCGCACAGCCGGAGGATGGCGCAGCGCTTCCGCAACAACGGCGCGCGTTTCATCCAGTTCCTTGCCATTGACTTGAAGGCGCGGCGGCCGCACACGCGCATTGCCAGTGCCGGTTTCCTGCTGCACCTGATGAATGAGTTGCACGAATTTAGGAACTGTATCCATGCGCAACATGGGCAAGAACCACCGGTAGAGCGCCTCTGCCTCTTCACGCTTAGCTGAAGCTGCGAGGTTGAAGAGCGCTACCGATTCCGCTGGAAAGGCGTTAAAGAGACCCGCCACCCAACCGACCGCGCCTGCCGCGATGCCTTCTACAATCGCGTCGTCCACGCCAACGAAAATTTGAAGTCGATCGGCAAGCAGCGAACGAATCGCGGTAACGCGCCGCACATCGGTGCTGGACTCTTTCACAGCGGCGAAGTTCTCATATTCGGCAGCGAGCTCGGCAATTTGCGTTGGAAGAAAGTCAGTCCCATAGGCGACCGGGTTGTTGTAGAGCATGCAGGATAGCGGTGTGGCGCGGAACACTGCTGTCACGTGAGCTTTCATCTCGCGCCAGTCGCCGCAATATACATAAGGAGGAAGGACCATGAGCCCGGAGCATCCTGCCTGCTGTGCTGCTTTAGCGAGTGCAACCGCTTCATCCGTAGAGAGCGCCGAGATTGCGGCGACAACGGGGGCGCGGTCCTCTGCGGCAGCAACCATGTTGTGCAGAATCGCTTCCTTCTCAGCGAAGGTGAGTGTTGCCGCCTGGCCAAGCGATCCGAGCGAAACAATTCCGGCACACCCGTTGTGGAGCATCCAGCGCGCGTGCTCCGTCATGAATGCAGGGTCCACCTGCAGATTCTCGTCGAGGCAGGTGGTCATTGCAGGCATCACGCCATGCCACTTCATTCGGTCTCCTTCGAGGCCAGCATATCCGCCGAGGCGAGGCTGTCCCCCTTGTCTGCAAGTGTATCTGCGTGGCCCAGGCTGGAAACCCGAACCGGAAAAAGCGGAGGGCGCACACTGGAAAAAATAGATCCTGAATCCCAGTCAAAGAGAAACTCGGCAGCCGTGCCGCAAATGCGTCCCTGGCACGCACCCATGCCGCAGCGCGTGTGCAGTTTTGCCTCGCGCCACGAGTCATGATGACGAAGCCTTCCGAATGAAACGTCTTCGCAGCGGCAGACAAGGGTCGCGTTCGTCGCAAGCTCCTTCAGTCTCGGATCAAGCTCCGTAACGGTAGCCAATGCGCGCACAAATCCGAGTCTGCGTGTTCTGCGCTGAGCCAGCCTGATCGCCGCATCGGTGTTTCCCGCGGCAGCCAGGCCGGCGATCTCGCCCTCGAGCAATGCTATCTCTACGCCGCCGATTCCAATTGGTTCCCCCGCGCAAAAAACGCCGCAGATTGAAGTCTGCAGCAGATGATCGACTGCAACAAAGCCTTTATCAATACGGCAATTCATCAGCGCCGGCAACTCCAGGTTTGGCACCAGATGGAATCCGCAAGCCAGGAAATCGCATCGCTCTTCCCACTGCCGTTCGCCTCGACGAAGCGTTACCGTTTCAAGCTTCTGATTGCCACTTGCCGCCACGGGCCAGCAGCCCAGATATATTTTCGAGCCGAATGTCGAACGAACATAATCGATGCCTTGCATTGCCTTGGCGGACTCGCCGCACAGGCTCGCAAGAAATGGGATGAAGCGGCGAAGGGGAGCCTGCTCGCAGATGGCGACGATCTTTGCGCCGCGGCGAGCAAGATGGGCCGCGACCGCGAGCAGAAGCGGGCCTGTTCCAGCCACTACTACGCGTTTGTCGGCGATGGGCAATCCTCCGCGCACCATTGCGTCGAGACCACCGGCGCCCATGACATTGGGAAGCGTCCAGCCGGGAAAAGGCAGGAAGCGTTCGCGTGCATCGGTGGCCATAACCAACTGGTTATATTCAAGATCGCGGCAGCCGTCCTTCCCATCCGCGCGGAGCACGCCCCGGCTTGGAGAATCGACGATGCGCCAGCCCTGGAGCCGAACAACTGACGAGGCGGCAAGTTTTTCAAGCCAGGTGCGGGCCGTTGTCGGTCGTTTGGAATCGCTTCGCCAAATCTGCCCACCAGCGGCGGGATTGTCGTCAACCAATGCCACTTGCTTTCCTGCGGCCGCAGCAGTTACCGCAGCGGCGATGCCAGCCGGCCCTGCACCCACGACCAGAATGTCGAAGCGCTCGGTCATGTGGTGCGCACCTTCATTCCTTCGGTACAAAGGACCTGGCAGCTCCGTTGATGCTGAACACCATCGATATTGACTCGGCACTCGAAGCAGATGCCCATGCCGCAGAGCGGGCCGCGCGGCTCTCCGGTAACGGATTGCCGCGTGGGAATGCCGGCAATCAGGATTGCGGACGCCACCGTTGTGCCCGGAGCGACGGTGACAGGAACATCGTTAACCAGCAGGTAAAGAGGAGGGAGTTCAGGCACTGACTACGCTCCTTGCAAACCGAGCCGGCAGATATGGAGCGGTGGGAATTGCCGGTGCCGTACCCTCGAGATAGTCGGCGAGGATGCTCGCGGTTCCGAGCGATGTGGTGATGCCAAGGCCCTCATGGCCAGTTGCCAAAAACAGCGAATCGTCTTCAGGCCAGGGTCCAATGAGAGGAAGCTTGTCGGGCGTGGCTGCGCGAAACCCTGTCCACACGCGAATGGCAGAGAGTTCGCCAATGTTTGGTAGATACGACTGCGCACGTTCCGTCATGGCGGCAACGGTGGGCTGATTCACTGTTGTATCTTCCGCACCATATTGGCGTGACGATCCAATCAAGAGCTGTCCAGTTTTACGTGGCTGCACGTTGAATGCAACCGAGTCAGCGGTGGAGGAGTGCGCGCTCTTCAAGTATCCGAGTTCGACCAGTTGATGGCGCACGAATCCCGGGTATCGATCCGTGATGACGAGATGCCCTTTGCGCTTCTTGATAGGCAATGCCGGTAGCAGGTCGCAAGCATCGGCACCACTCGCGATGACGATGTGGGTGGAGTTCAGATGAGTGCCATCATCAAGCCGCACTTCGCCGGAGTGCGCGGAAAGGACCTTTCGCCGATGGAGTTTTGCGCCGAGGCTGCGGGCTTTTGCCATCAGGTATCCGGCTGCGCATGGGGGATACAAGACAGCATCTGAAGGGACGAAGAGAGCGCCTGCAAGGGGTGTGCGAAGTTGCGGTTCGGCGTCTGCAAGCGTGCGCGCATCAAGGACTTCAGTTGCGACTCCCGCGGAGGCGTACACGTCGCTCTTGCGCCGTACCTCCAGCATCTCTTCGTCGTCGGCTGCCACCCACAACGTTCCGCAGCTTTCGTATTCCACGTCGGCGGGTAACGTCTTCGATAGCTCCTGCCATAGCGTCTGCGAATAGTGCGTAAGGGCCAGTTGCGCCGGCGAGTCGTCCATCACCACGATGTGGCCCATGCCTGCCGCTGTGGCTCCGCCCCCTATGCTTTTTGCTTCCACGACCGCTGTCCGCATTCCGCGACTTGCGCACTGAAACGCGCAGGCAGCGCCCACAATGCCCGCGCCCACTATAACCACATCCCAGCTCTCGCTCATGCGCGTACGCCCGCGGAAAACGGATCGCCGGGACTTAGAATGAGACGGCATTCGGCCGTGATGAACGCAGTGCCCGTGATGCTGGGGATGAGATTGCCGTCGCGCAATTCGTACGACGCTTCAAACACTGTGCCCAGAATGCCAGCCTGCCGCCACAGTTCGCGTGGAGCAAGTTTGCCTTCGGCTGCGAGACATGCGAGCTTGGCACTGGTCCCGGTGCCGCAGGGAGAGCGGTCATAGGCCTTGCCGGGGCACAGGACGAAATTCTGGCTATCGATCCCCGGAGCCTGCGCAGGATTAGAGATTTCGATGTGGTCGACCTCCGCGCCGTTTGCTCCAGTCGCTCCGGTGAGGCGCAGCGCATTGCGGACCGCCCAACTGAACTCGGTGAGGCGCTCCGCGTTTTCAAGATTAATCGCGAATGGAGAATCCTCAATCAGGAAAAACCAATTCCCTCCCCAGGCAATGTTGCCGGAGATCGTGCCGAAACCGGGGACTTCTACCGCGACGTTTGCCTTATGGCGGTAACTCGTCACATTCTCCACCGTTACACGGCTGTCGGAATGAAGGGTGGCGCGCACTGTGCCCACGGGCGTTTCAATTCTGTGTTCTCCCGGTCTAATGCGACCCAAGTGAGCGAGCGTAGCGACCACGCCGATGGTGCCGTGACCGCACATGCCGAGGTAGCCGACGTTGTTAAAAAAGATCACGCCAGTCGCGCAGGTATCGTCCACCGGTTCGCAAAGCAGGGCGCCTACCACCACATCCGATCCCCTGGGCTCGTTCACAACTGCCGACCGGAAAAGGTCGTGGTCGGCGGAAAATCGCTGGAGCCGATTCGGGAGGGCGTCATTGCCCAGGTCCGGGCCGCCGGCGATTACCACGCGAGTCGGCTCACCGGCGGTGTGCGAATCGACAACCTGGATCGACGAAGGGTGCGCTGCATTCCCGAACATGGGATGAATTCTAGCTGAAATGGCGGGCTGGGGTTTCATTGCCGCGAGGCCTACGGTTCCACAGGGCATCCGTTCGCGATAAACTGGCGCAGTTGCCGCAAGAGGCTAAATTGATGAACTGCATCCGCTCCATCCCCATTGTCGTTGCGCTGGCCGTTGCGATTGCCCCGATTCGGACGTTCGCTCTTGGGGAGGCCCGCTACGTTTCGAATCATTCTTCGACAGGTGGGATCGCCTTGGTGGAGGCTCGGCATGCAATTCCCCTGATGGTAAGCGATGGAGATTGGCCAGGTGTGGTCCGCGCTGCTGGAGATCTCGGCGCAGACATCGAGCGGGTCACGGGAGTCAGCCCCAGCTTGGTGCATTCTGCCGCAGGAATGCACAATGCGGATGTTGTGTTGATCGGGACGATTGGCAAGAGCCCGCTGATTGACAATCTCATTCGCCGGGGCAAGATTGATGTCAGCGGAATCACGGGTCAATGGGAAGCGGCGGTGACGACGATCGTCGAGCATCCGATGCCCGGAGTCGTCCGTGCACTGGTGATAGCAGGAAGCGACAAACGGGGCACGATTTTCGGCATCTATGACCTCTCAGAACAAATAGGCGTTTCGCCTTGGTATTGGTGGGCCGATGTTCGGGTTGCTCATCAGGATGCGCTGTATGTCGAGCCGGGACGGCACATTCAGCCCGTTCCGGCCGTCAAATATCGCGGGATATTTCTGAACGACGAAGCACCGGCACTTACTGGGTGGGTGAACGAGAAGTTTGGAGGATATAACTCGAAGTTCTATGTGCATGTCCTCGAGTTACTGCTCCGGCTGAAGGCCAACTATCTTTGGCCGGCGATGTGGAATAGCTCATTCGCGGCGGATGATCCGTTGAACGCGAAGCTTGCGGACGAGTATGGCATCGTGATGGGCACTTCGCACGAAGAACCCATGATGCGCGCCGAGAAGGAATGGAAGCACGCGGACGGCCCGTGGAACTACGCGGAGAATCAAGCTCGGATCGATGCGTTCTGGCGCGCGGGCATGGAGCGCGACAGGACTTACGAACAAATTGTCACACTGGGCATGCGCGGCGTGAACGACACTCCGATGTCGGCTTCCGCAAATGCTGAGTTGCTGGAAAAGATTGTTGCCGACCAGCGCAAGATTCTCAAGGAGACGGTCAATCCTGACCTGGCGAAGGTTCCGCAGGTCTGGACGCTCTACAAAGAGGTTCAGGGTTACTACGACAACGGCATGCGCGTGCCCGATGATGTTACTTTGCTTTGGTCCGACGATAATTGGGGCAACCTTCGGCGACTGCCGACCGCGGAGGAACGGAGGCGCTCCGGTGGCGCTGGCATTTATTACCACTTTGACTATGTCGGCGATCCTCGGTCGTATAAGTGGCTGAACACTAACTACATTCCTAAAGTGTGGGAGCAGCTGAACCTGGCGCTCAACTATGGCGCGGATCGCATCTGGGTGGTGAATGTAGGCGATCTGAAGCCGATGGAGTTTCCTATCGAGTTTTTTCTGACCATGGCACGCACGCCCGGACGCTTTGACCAGGACCATTTGGATGAGTACGCGCGGCTTTGGGCGACGCGCGAGTTTGGGCCGGAACACGCGGCGGAAATTGCATCCGCAGTTGAGGATTACACACGCTACAATGGCCGCCGTAAGCCCGAACAGATTGATTCATCCACCTTCAGCATTACAAGTTATGGAGAAGCTGATCGCGTGGATCTTGAGTGGCGCGAGTTATCGAACAAGGTGGATAAGCTCGCCGGTGAATTGCCGCAGGATGAGCGCACGTCTTACTTCGAGCTTGTGCAATATCCTGTGGATGCATGCGCCAATTTAGCCGAGTTATACATTGCAGCAGGGCGCAATGCGCTGTTTGCGCGGGAGGGACGTGCCAGCGCAAACGAATATGCGGCCCAGGCGCGGGCACTTTTTGCGAAAGACGCGGAACTCAGCGAGGAATACAATCACAGACTGCTTAACGGCAAATGGAACCACATGATGGACCAGACGCATATTGGTTACACGTTCTGGAACGAGCCGCCGTTGAATACAATGCCCGCGGTGACTGAAGTGCAACCGGCGGGCAACGCAAGTCTCGGCTTATCTGTCGAGGGGAGCGCGGGTTTCCGACCGTCGCTTGGCCAGTTTGATTCTGTCGCGCAACAAAGCCGGTCCGTGACGCTTTTCAATCGCGGCGTCAGTCCCGTCCAGTTTCAAGTTGCGGTAAGTGATCCGTGGATCGTCGTCAGCAAGAGTGCCGGCACGGTCGGTAAAGAGGATCTTGCGCTTCAGGTGCATATGGACTGGGCCACAGCGCCGGCCGACTCAGGACAGGGCAGTATTACCATCACGCAGAACGAGGGACAGCCGTTTGTGGTGCCCTTGCAAACCCTGCGACTACCGGGCATCACGCGGGAAAATGCCAAAGGATTTGTTGAGAGCGATGGCTATGTGGCGATTGAGGCCGCGGACACTACTGCTCGAACTGGGGACGCTGCTACGCATTGGCAGGAACTGCCTGGCTTCGGGGAAACGCGCTCTGCTATGACTATCTTCCCAGTTACGGCAGGCAGTAACATGCAAAGCCAGGCGAGCCTTCAATACCGCATGTATCTCTATGACTCTGGCAGCTTCAATATGGAGGCTGTCCTCGCTCCGACTTTAAACTTTGTTCCGGGGCGCGGTCTGCGCTTTGCTGCTTCCGTCGACGATGGCCCCCGTACGATTGTCGATGTCCTTAAGCACAATACCCAAAATGATTGGCAACAGGCGGTAAGCGACGGAGTGAGGAAAGTGTCCATTCCATTGACGATTGCCGCTGCGGGATATCATACGCTGAAGGTCTGGATGGTCGATCCGGGGGTGGTGCTGGAGCGGATCGTGCTCGATCACGGCCATCTTCTTCCGAGCTATCTGGGGCCACCGGAAAGCTTCCACGGCAACGCTCCTCCTACAAATTCATCATCTGTTGAATCCAAAGCTGGACAATAGAACGCAAACAGCAATTAAGGACTCGCTGACCATGTTGAAATCCGTTATTCGAATGAGCATTCATAGATGGCTGCGCGATGGGTTTGGCGGTCTTTTGGGTGTATGCGGAGTGGCCGGATTGCTGGCCATGAATGCAATGGCCGAGACGAAGCCTGCGCCGCAAATTACGACCGTCGACATGGTCATGCTGAGCGATCTGCACCTCGATCCATTTCATGATCCGGCGAAGGTGCCGCAGTTGGTGAGAGCGCCTGTGGAGGAGTGGGCGGCGATTTTGCGCGCTCCGGATTCGGCCACTCAGGAGGCGGACTTTGCAGCAGTTCAGAAGGGGTGCAAGGCGAAGCAACTGACTGACGCGCCCTACGCGCTGCTGGCCAGCAGTCTGCAAGCGGCTAAGGCGCAGGCGGGTAATGTGCGCTATGTTACAGTCAGCGGCGATTTGCTGGTGCACGATCTCGACTGTCGCTATCGCGCAGCTCTGAAGCTACCGAAGTCGACGGCCGACGACGAATCCTTATCGGCGTCATTCGCTGAAAAAACGACCGTGTTTGTGATGAAGCAGGTTGAGTCAGTATTCGCCGGGATTCCCGTTTACATTGCGCTCGGCAACAACGATTCACGATGCAATCACAACCGCATGGATGTGCGCGATGCCTACTTGAAGGCCACTGCGGATGCAACGATCAACGGGCTCGTGGGAGTTAGTGAGGCGGAACGAAAGGAAGCGCTTGCCACTTACAACTCCGGCGGGTATTACGCGGTTACCATGGCAGCTCCAATGCAGAATACGCGCCTGCTGGTGCTGGACGATATCTATATGATGTCAAAATTCGCCAACTGCGAAGCGGATGAGTCCGACGAGAAAGGTGCGCAAGAACAACTGACCTGGTTGAACAGCCAATTGGACAGCGCGCGGAAGAAAGGCGAACGAGTCTGGGTGCTGGGCCATGTACCACCGGCCATTAATCCCAAGGCTGCGCTTGCGAATGCCATCGGGCTGTGTGCCGGTGGAGATGTGGAAGGCTACCTATCTTCAGACGCGTTGGCGAATGCGTTAGTCGGCCATGCGGATGTGGTGAAGCTCGCACTTTTTGGACATACGCACATGGATGAAATCCATCTGCTGGGAAGCGGAGACGCGGGCGTTCCCATGAAGGTGGTGGCTTCAATCTCGCCCGTAAGCGGGAATATTCCGTCGTTTACGGTGGGCAGAGTGGCTCCCTCCTCGGCTATGTTGATGGACTACACCGTATTTGAGGCATCGAACTCTACCGGCGTGGATACAGCGTGGTCAAAGGAATACGACTTTAAGGAAACCTATGGAGAAGATGCCTTCTCCGCGAAGACAATTGCCGACTTGATTGGACGGCTGCGCGTAGACGCATCCGGGACAGGGACGGAGAGCCTTGCGTACCAGACTCATTTTTTCAAGGGACACTCTCCGATACCTCTGGGGCCGCTTTGGAAGGGGTATGTTTGCACCCTGGACAACGGAACAGCCGATGGATTCAGGAGCTGTGTTTGCGGCAGTAAGTAACGTGTTGGGGCACTAACGGCTGATGGCACATTTCTGTTCCAGCAGCGCTCGCAAGCCTGTTACGGAGTGAGATAGCGAAGGGGCCGACGGCTGTGACCCACAACTTCAAATTCAGATGACATGCCGTTGGATTGCAAGCTATATTCAGGAATGCGTTTCACATTTCCTCTGCCCTCCGCGATGGTCCTCGCAGCGCTCTCACTTACCTGTTCCGCCCAAACTAAGGATGCGGGCAGTGATGCCGGTAAGGTCGCCGCAAAATCGGCATGGCTCACACTGACACCGGTACAGAAGGGCCAGGTGATGCAGTTCGCCGAGCCTTTCAAGGATTACATGCGTCATGCCAAGTCGGCGGCGCTGTCTGCAGCCGAGCTGATTCGCCTCGCGCACGCAGCAGGATTCGAGGATTTCAGTTCGCCATCACAGGTGAAGCCGGGTGCCCGTCTCATCCTCAACAATCGCGGACGGGCAGTGCTGTTTGCGGTAATTGGCAGCAGCCCAATCGAGTCCGGGTCACGCATGGTCGCCGCCCACCAGGACTCGCCGCATATCAACCTGAAGGCCCGGCCTGTGGTGAATGCGCCCGGCTCGGTTGCGTTGCTCAAGACGATCCCATATGGCGGCCTGAAACGCTATCAATGGGCAAATCTTCCGATGGCGCTCGTCGGCCGTATCGACACGGTGGATGGGCGCCACATCGACATCAACATCGGCTTCGCACCGGGTGATCCTGTCTTCGTGATTCCGGACGCGGCGCCGCATTCCGACAGGCTGCTGCGCACACGACTTTACACGGAGGTGTTCTCCGGCGAAGAGATGAATCCGGTGATCGGCAGCATACCCGGACCGGACTCCTCTGTTGCCGATCAGGTGATGGCTACACTTCGTGAGCGGTACAAGATTCGCGATGAGGATCTAGTTGCAGCGGAGTTGGAATTGGTACCTGCTACACAGCCCGCAGATGTCGGTATCGATGGAGGTCTGGTCGGTTCATGGGGTCAGGATGACAAACTCTCCGCATATGCCGCCACGCGTTCCCTGTTCGATTTGAAGGGAACGCCGCGCGAGACAGCCCTCGCGTACATAGTGAATTTTGAAGAAGTCGGCTCGCCCAACGACACCGGGGCAGGGTCGGAGTTCATTGACTCCGCGTTCACCGCGCTGATCGACGCACAGGCAAAACCCGCGACCGCGCTTCAGGTACGCAACGCATTGGCGCATGCCGAGGTGCTTTCGGCGGACACCAACGACGGCGTCAATCCGATCTTCCCCATGAACTCTGAGAACTCAAACGCTGCAGTTGTCGGCTACGGAGTCACAATCAAGAGATATGGCGCGGGCTTCGATCCCAACTCTGAATTCACTGCCCGCGTTCTCAATATACTTGATGCGAATCACATTGCATGGCAGACGCAGACGCCTCGGGTGGATGTGGGAGGAGGTGGCACGATTGGCGGATTTCTCTCAATGCGCAACATGGAAGTGCTCGATGTTGGCATCCCGTTGTTGTCCATGCATGCTACTTACGAGATGTCTTCCAAGGTCGATCTTTGGTCGTATTACCGTTTTATGCTGGCGTTCTATTCTACGGAATAGTTGGGTGATCCTCCGAGGATGATTGCCGGCAATCAGGATGAGTTCTTACCCTTTCTGCCTCGTCTATTTTGCCTTGACAACTTGCGCGTGGCTTATCGGAGGCTTCTGCGGTGCGGCCCATGCCTGATAGCTATTGAAAAGGAATTGCCCGCCCAAGAACAGCAGCCAGACCCAGAGTGCAAAGCGCAGTTGCCTACGCGGAACACGGGTGCTGATGATGGTTCCAACGATGGCGCCGCCCACGCCACCTTCAATGAGATGAATCAGCAAGTCCATATTCTCAGAGTGGGAGAACCAATGCGCTCCGCTGCCGATGAGCGAGACGATGAACCCAAATGCAATGTCGGTGCCCACTACCTGAGCGGGTAACAGGGGCGTCAGGCTTAGCAAAGCAGCAGATCCCAGAGCGCCCGCGCCTGCGGATGAGAATCCGACCTCAGCGCCTACCGGCAACATGAGCCACGCCAACAACGGGCTGCGATCTCTTTGATTGGCATCCTGCTTCAATGGCCGGAAGAAGACATAAATCTGCCAGCTCGCTGTCGTGACCAGGATTGCGCCCAGCAACGCATTCAGCAATGTTTGTGGGCCTGTGGTCACCAGGTGCTTCAGAAATAGAGAGCCTACAATCACGCCCGGGACACCGCCTGCAAGCATGTAAGCAAGAGTCCGCCAGGCTACGTTACGACGGAGAATCTGGGTAGGAACCAGGATCAGCTTTACGGCCGTTGCGAACATCAGGCCGATGCCCACTGCCACGCCCGCAGGCACTCCAAGAAACAGAATCAAGACCGGTACGGTGACAGTGCCAGCGCCTACTCCGGTCAGTGCGATAAAGAGTGCAATCAAAAATCCAATGACGTACTGCATAAAGTTCTCAGTCCTTCTGCGCCCGGATCAATTTGCCGGCGCCGCTTCAATGTGAATACCGCACTCGACCTTGCGACCGGACCAGCGGCCCGATCGAGGATCATTTGGATCCAGTGGAAGCGAGGTACATGGCTCGCAGCCGATCGATGAGTATCCACGCGCATAGAGCGGAAGCAGCGGGATTGAAAGTTCTTCGCAGGCGTACCACACTTCCTGCGTCGTCCATCCAGCCAGGGGCGCCAGCTTCAGCACCTGCTGCCCGCCAGGAAGCGTGAAGAGTGCTGATTCCTCAAGCGCTGCGCGGCTTTTTGCCTGCTCCCTGCGCAAGCCGGTAAGCCATACTCGATATCCGGCCACTGCTTTGAAAAGGGGTTCTACCTTGCGCAATTTGCAGCACTGGTCGGGGGCCGACTGGTAGAGCAAGCCACGCTCTGCCTCCTGCTCGGTGACTGTCTTCTCCGGAAGCAGGTTGAAGAGGTTCAGGTTCCACTCGCGCGCGATTTGATCGCGATAGGCATAGGTCTCCTGAAAGTGATAACCGGTGTCGAGAAAAAGTATCGGGATGTTCGCATCGAGTTCCATCGCCAGCTTGGTCAGCAGGACATCTTCAGCCTGAAAGCTGCATGTGAGGCAAACATCTCCTTTGCCGGTTACCTCGGCGGCAAGCGCAGCCCGCACCTCATCCAGCCGGACGTTCACTCGCGATGCTATTTCGGCAATGCTCATTGCGCTACTTCCTCTCGCGTTCTAAATTTCCCAATCGTTACTCTCTGACGTCTTTACTATTCCGGCGCGTGTCAACAGATTGTGCACTGCCTGTATTGCAAGCTCCGGCTGATTTGCACTTACCGATGCCTGGTGCGTTTCCACACGCACTGTCAGTTTGTCGCTGTCGTTCGCAACGGCGATCAGGGCAAGGAAGCCGGATTGAATCTTCAGCCTGACAATGTTTTCAAGTAGCCTGGGGTGAAGCCGGAATAGCTCGTTGCGCGTGTCGATGCGTGACGTAATCATTCCCTGATAGAACAGCGATCGCTCGATCTTGTCGATCAACTCCTCGGGACCGGACATCTCAAGGAGAGCGCCGCGGTGTCCCCAGCGTGCAGCGCGTTCGTTGGCCGTAACAGGGCCCGCCCCAGCAGCAGAGTGCAGGCCGCCCTCACCCGAAACTGAGGTAATCATCCCCGCCGCCACAGTGGCGTTGGTCTGGGGATCCATCAAGATGAACGCGCCGGTAGTGCGGTTCTTGCCATAGATATCCACCGCGATTGGCCGCAGAAGCTGCACCGTGACCACGCCAATGCCGTTCATCTCAAGCGATTCTGCCGCCTCATGCGTGAGCGTGCCGATGTCGGTGCGGTGTTCAATCGATGTGACCAGCGCGGGCGCCGTCTGGCTGGTGTGCTTCAGCAGGTAGCGATGATTCCGCTTGAGGGGCCGCTGATCCATCCATACCAGTGCGGCCTTCAGGCTCCTGGTCACGGTGGCCGGATTTTGCGAGGACCCGATCAAATCGCCGCGGCTGATATCCAGTTCGCGGTTGAGAACCAGCGTTACAGACATAGGTGCAACAGCCTCGGCAAGATCACCATCCCAGGTCACGATGCGCTCAACCGTGGCACTTCGGCCAGAGGGTAATACGGTGATCTCGTCGCCGGGGCGAACTGTGCCCGAAGCAATTTGTCCAGCAAAGCCACGAAATGCAGCATCGGGACGAACTACGCGCTGCACCGGGAATCGAAACGGCTCAGTGCGCGTGTCTACTGAGGACGGCAGGCTCTCGAGCAATCCAAGCAGCGACGGGCCTTCGTACCACGGCATCGTCTTTGAACGGTGGACGATGTTGTCGCCCTTGAGTGCACTGACGGGAACAAAGATCGCCTCTACAGGATTGCCGGTGTCCGCTGCAATTTCGTCGAGAACGGTGCGGAAATCGATTTCGATTGCGCGAAACACGCTCTCGCTGTATCCGACCAGGTCCATCTTGTTGACAGCCACCAACACATGCCGAACCCGCAGCAGCGATGCGATGTACGCATGCCGCCGCGACTGGATCAGCACTCCCTTGGCGGCATCGATAAGCACCACCGCCGCATCCGCGGTCGACGCTCCGGTAGCCATGTTGCGTGTGTACTGTTCGTGACCGGGTGTATCCGCGATGATGAACTTGCGCCGCGCAGTAGAGAAGTAGCGGTAGGCCACATCAATCGTGATTCCCTGCTCGCGTTCGGCACGCAACCCGTCTGTGAGCAGCGCAAAATCAATCTGTCCGGGGGCGGTGGTTCCCTTCCCCTCGATTGATCGCACCTGGTCGTCATATACGCTTTGGGTGTCGTAAAGCAGGCGGCCGATTAGAGTCGACTTGCCGTCATCCACGCTGCCCGCGGTGGAAAAGCGCAGCAGGTCTTTCCCGCGCTCCTGGCGGAGAAACTCATCAATGGAAAAACCTGGAACCGTGAGTGCTCCCATTTAGAAGTAGCCCTCCCGCTTCTTGATTTCCATGGAACCGTCCTGATCGTGATCGATGACGCGATTGGCCCGCTCTGAGGAACGAAACGAAATCAGTTCCGCAATGATTTCTGGAATTGTCTCGGCGTCCGAGCGAATAGCCCCAGTGCATGGGCTGCATCCCAGCGAACGCAACCGCGACTTAACCATCTGCGGCTTTTCGCCGGGCAGGATTACAAATGCTTGCTCCGTGGGAATCAGCGCATCGCCACGCACAACCATGGGCCGCTCTTTGGCAAAATACAAATCCACAATCGGAATCTTTTCTTCGTGGATGTATTGCCACACATCGATCTCCGTCCAGTTTGAAAGCGGAAAGACGCGGATGCTTTCGCCCGGATGAATGCGCGCGTTATAGAGACTCCAAAGCTCAGGACGCTGGTTTTTCGGGTCCCACTGCCCCGCGGCGTCGCGGAACGAATAGATCCGCTCTTTGGCCCGCGACTTCTCTTCATCGCGACGCGCACCACCGAATGCCGCATTGAAGTTGTAGTGCTTCAGCGCATCCAGCAGAGCCTGCGTCTTCAGCAAGCCGCAGCAGCGCTTGGTATCCAACGCAACCGGATTGGTGCCGGCGGCAATCGCGCCTTCATTGCGCCACACGTGCAATGTGGCCCCCACCTCGCGTGCCAGGTTGTCGCGGAAGGTCAACATCTCCTCAAACTTGAAGCCTGTGTCGATATGCAGGAGCGGAAACGGAATGGGCCCCGGATAAAACGCCTTCTGCGCCAGCCGCAGCATGACCGAGGAGTCCTTGCCGATGGAATAGAGCATCACCGGGCGCTCAAACTCAGAGGCCACCTCGCGCAGGATGTGAATACTCTCCGCTTCAAGCAGACGCAGATGGCCCAGGTGACTGGAAGCTTGCGAAACCGCATCGCTGGGTCGGGTCTGGGGTGACGGGGTTTCGTTTTCGACGACCGGCATGGCTGACCTTTCAGGGGATTTGCTGAAGGCCGGCACAAAATAATGACGTACCCGGCTGTTCAGCTACGGGTGCGTTTTCTCAATCTGACGTGGAAAGGGATCGGAGATTAGCGCGTACACCCGTCGAATTTGATCGACAGGCAACAACAAGAGCGGCTGTGGGAAGCGCGGTTCATGTGCTCCCTAATAGTAACAAGAATTCCGGTCGGGTGAAAGAGCGTTCCGGATGGCTGCAAATAAGATCTCCACGAGTTTGAGCGCAAACATCTTCCCTCATCCGTATACAATCCGACTATCCGGAGAAATAACCCAGCAGATGCCCCCGAAAAGCAAGCAAGATACAGCTGCCGCAGGATCCGTATCATCGGCTCCCGCCACGTCTACGCCCGCGCAGGACGGATTCTCGCTCATTTCGAACCAAAAGCTGCTCCAGCTTTACGCCACCATGGTGAAATGCCGCCTGCTCGACGAGCGTATCCGCGCTGAGTGTACGCGTCTACCGGCTGCCGGAAATGTCGCACTGCCCGCGAGGGGACGCGAAGCGGCGATTGCAGGTGTGCTGATGGACACGCTTTCAAGCGATTCCATTGTTGCTCCGCCGATGGATCTTATTCCCCTGTTTGTGCAGGGCGCGTCGCTGGCAAAGCTGTTTCGGATGCTGCGAAAGGGCAAGCCCACGCCTTATGTTACCGCCGGTGTATCCGATGAAGCGAGGGACGACAAGAAGATCCGCGTAGTCATCTCTGGCGGGGGAGATGTGGAACAGCGCTCGTGGACGGAAGCGCTACGGCTTGCCTCGCTCCATCGTCCGCCCACACTCTTTCTCTGCTGGAAGCCCCGCAAGACTCCGGCTATTGATTTCCCAATCATGACCGTGGATGCATGTGACGTGGTCGCAGTGTATCGAGTAGCTTCGGAGTCTGTCGCCCACGCGAGGCAAGGCTTTGGGCCGACATTTATCGAGTGCCAGCACTGGCAGGGGGCGGACGCAACCCGGAATCCGCTCTTGAATATGGAGAAATACCTCGACCGCAAAGGGTTATTCAACAGGTCAGCGAAGGCTGAAATTACAGCAACCTTTCGTTCGGAGTTGGACGCCGCTGTGAAAACCATCGCATAAGGGGGCCCGCCGGTTTGTTCCGGGCATCTAACTTCTTCACATCGACAGCCTGATCCCATTGCTCCATGGGAAAGTGCCCGAATGATAAAGTGAGGACATGAAGGTGAGCCGAGTTTCGATTGAACTCCCTGCTATCCGCTGTGCGCTCTTTTATTCAGGTCTCTCGATCGCAGCCCTTGTTGGCACGCAAGCCGTGGCGGCAGAAGAACCGGGAGCGGTTCACGGGCCGGCATTGGTATCTCAGGTTCCCAGCTCGCCCGCAAGTGACTGCGAAACCTCGCAGCTCGATTCCCCATATATTCCGGTCGACAGCTGGGTATATCCGGCAGTTCTTCGGCTTTATTCCCTCGGATTCATCGATACCGTATATCTCGGCATGCGCCCCTGGACACGTTCAAGCATTGACCACATGCTCGACGATGCCAGCAACCAGATAGAATCCCCCGATGCCTCAGGACCGGCCGTTGACGAAGCGCAGGGAATTTACGAAGCGCTGACTCGCGAGCTTCACGGAGATTTCACGGGCCCATGCCCTCCGAGCGAAGCTGGTGTTCGCTTCGAGTCAGCCTACTCGGTGATGCGAAGTATCAGCGGAACGCCGCTGCGCGACAGCTACCACCTGGGTTCCACCATCGTGAACGACTATGGGCGACCATACAGCAACGGATTCAACAACTACTCCGGCGCCAGTGGGTATGCGGCCGCTGGCAGGTTTGTGCTTTACGCACGCGGTGAATTTCAGGGCGCGCCCTCAGCGGCTGGCTACTCCGCAGCGCTGACCCAGACCCTGGCCACGCTGGATGGCACTTTGAACTACTTCACCCCCGATTGCTTTGCCTCACAGACCGGATGCACGCCGCTCCCGCTCAATGCGCAAGGCACCATTCCGTATGGGCCGATTGCTACAGCCACGCTAGGCCGCGTGATGGAGGCATACGTCAGCGCGAACTACCTGAATCACGAGATTTCATTCGGCAAGCAGGATGACTGGCTCGGACCTGGTGTGGGTGGCGGCATGGCCTACTCCAACAACGCTGAGAATATGTATTCGTTCCGAATAAACCGCGTCGAACCGCTTAATGTCCCCGGGCTATCCAAGCTGACGGGACCGTTCCGCTACGAGTTTCTGGTCGGTCCACTTAAGGGCCATACTTATCCTCTCGACCCCTGGTTTCATACCGAGAAGGTGAGTCTCCGGCCCACTGAGAATCTCGAATTCGGCTTCCAACGCAGCGCTATCTGGGGCGGCAAAGACCACGTGCCAGTGACCCTGCACACCTTTCTCAAAAGCTTCTTCAGCACCGCGAACACTACTGGTGCAGTCAAAAACAGCCGACAGGATCCCGGCGCCCGCTTCGCCGCATTCGACTTTTCTTATCGCCTTCCGTACGTCCGCAAATGGCTAACGCTTTATTGCGATTCTGAAGTGCACGACGATGTTTCTCCGGCGGATGCACCGCGGCGCGCCTCCTGGCGGCCTGGTTTGTATCTGTCCCATGTACCTGGACTTCAAAAACTGGATCTCCGGGTGGAAGGGATCTCCTCGGACCCGCCGGTCGCACGCAGCGTTTACGGCGAGTTCATGTACTTTGAAGGCATTCAGCGGCAGGGATACACCAACAACGGCCAGCTCTTCGGCGACTGGATCGGCCGCGAAGACAAGGGCGGCCAGGCGTGGCTGACCTATCACCTGAGCGGGAATGAGTGGATCCAGGTGAGCACGCGCGATCAGAAAGCGGCGAAGGATTTTATTGAAGCCCCAGCCCCCACCATCAATCAGGCCGTTGAATATGGAACCACCCTCAACGACATCGACTTCCAGGTGGTGAAGCGCATTGGCAAGGATTTTGAAGTGAATGGCAGCTTCGCGTATGAGCACTATAAAGCGCCCATCTACGTTACCGGCCAGCAGACGGTCACCACGACAAACATCCAGCTCACCTGGTATCCGAATCGAAAAATCAGTTTCTGACATGTGGACATTATTTATGGCGGAGGGCTTCCGCTGCATAAGGAAATCGCCAATGAGAATGCGAGTTTTCAGCGTGATTGCAACTGCCGGGTTGCTGGTGGGTCCGCTCGCTGCGCAGGATATTGCTGCCACGTGGCAAGGGACATTCAACCTGGATTCCGATTCGCGGCGGATGGTTTTGCAGATTGCGAAAAACAATCAAGGGGTTTGGGAAGCTCCTGGATTTTATGTGGAGTTTTTCCACGATGATTTGCATGTCGACTCCGTGGTTCTGAATGGCTCGGATTTAAAAGTCACTCTCACCGGCGGCAAGGGTGAATACGCCGGCAAGCTGAATGCCGACGGTTCAGAGCTTAGTGGCACGTTTACATTCGACCACCACTCGGTGCCCGTCGAACTGCGGCGCACGAACAAAGATGCGGCGTGGAAGGTTCCGTTCCAGTATCAATACCATTTGAAAACGGTTACGTATGCTCGCCCTTCGCCGGCGGAGAGCAAGATTCCCTTTTCACTGCAGTTGGCCGTCGACTACATGGAACAAGGGGCGCTGGCCTGGACGCAAGATTGGAAATGCGTGGCCTGTCACACCAACGGTTCGTACATGGTGGTGCGGCCTCTGCTCACTCCGCAGCTTGGACAGCCGCAAAAGGAGCTGCGCGATTTCTTTGTCGCCACGCTTCGCGAAGAGCAGGCTACCGATCCCGCTGACCTGCGGCCTGAACTCGATTCGACGCAGGAAGTGTATGTGGCAGCGGGACTGGCGATCTGGGATGCGAACGTGACGCATCACCTGTCTCCGGAGACTGCGGAAGCACTCGACATGATGTTCAGGCTTCAACGCGCCGACGGCGATTGGACGATCAGCGACGATAACAATCCGCCGCTTGAATCCAAAGGCTACCAGTTGGCAACCGTGGCAGCGCGGGCTGTGGGGAACGCGCCGGGCTGGCTGGCACAGCAGCATGGCAAGCCGATTGAAGCCAAGATCCAACTGCTTGAAAAACTACTTCGGTCGGAGAGCAAGCTGCAGGGCGATTACGATCGAACGGATCTGCTGTGGGCATCCACGGAACTCCCTGGGCTGCTCAGCGCATCGCGGCAACAGCAGTTAATCCAGTTGATCCTGAGCCATCAAAAGCCTGATGGCGGGTGGTCGATCAGGGCCTTTGCTCAACCAGAAGAGTGGGGCAAGGGGAATCGTGCGGAGAAGCTTCGAGCTGAACTGGAACTCTCCGATCCGCCGAGCGACGGACACATGACGGGACTCGCCATCATCGCCCTTCGTAAAGCTGGCGTACCCTCGAGCGATCCTCGCATTCAGCGCGGCGTGTCGTGGCTACTCACTAACCAGCGGGCCTCCGGGAGATGGTATACACGGTCACTGAATCGCGACGGCTGGCAGTTCATCACTTATAGCGGGACCGCCTATCCATTGCTTGCGTTGGCACTTTGCGATGCACTGCCGGGCCGCGCAGCCATGGCATCCGCTACAGGTAAATAGCGCGGCTCCTTCGTTCGCTACTATCGTGCTCTCGGATGAGTGCGGTCGTAGACCTGCGTCAACTGGGTGGTCGTCAGCTGCGTATAACGCTGGGTTGTGGAGAGCCGTTCGTGGCCCAGCAGCTCCTGAATCGCGCGCAAGTCCGCGCCCTCTTCCAGCAAATGTGTGCCAAAAGCGTGGCGAAGCGTATGTGGATGCACATCCGCGGAAAGACCACGCAGAACCGCAATGCGCTTCACGATCCGTCCCACGCTGCGGACGGTGAGCCGCGCCTCACCACCGGGCTTTCCCAGGCCGCGTAATTGCAGGTTCAGAAACAAGGCAGGCGTCGCGTTTCCTTTTGCCTTACCGCCCGCGGCCAGCCGCGCCGTTCGCTCCGCAAGATAGGCGCGCAACGCTTGAGCTGCCGCGTCACCCAGAGGCACATAGCGCTGCTTCTGCCCCTTGCCTCGAACCAGGACAGCTTCATTGGCCCAGTAAACATCTTTGAGATTTAACCCGGTCAGCTCCGCGTTACGGATGCCGCAGCCGTAGAGCATTTCGAGAATGGCCCTGTCGCGTGAGGGCCAACTTGCGGCATCTTCGTCAACCGAGTCGACCACGCGGTTCATCTCCTCAATGGAGGGAACGCGCGGCAGATGTTTGGGCAGGCGCGGAGTAGCCACGAGCGACGCGACGTTCTTGTCGACATAACCTGCACGCGCCAGCCACTTGAACCAACTGCGCACAGCGGCGAGGGCGCGAGCAGCCGAGGCTTTGGAGAGACCGCGTTCGTAGAGTGTGCCTAAATACGCACGAATCTGTGTGTGCTCGATCGCCTGCACTGCCTGATCGCTGCCGTAACGCTCCATGAGAAAATCCGCAAAGCCCTGCAGTTCGCGCCGATAAGCGCGCATCGTGTGCGTGGATGCGCCCCGCTCATTGGCGAGCACGCGGAGATAGTCGTCAACCAGAGAAGCAAGAGACGAGGTAGACGCAGGAACGACCGGGCTGCTCATCGCTTCTCCTCGGTCGGCATAACCAACAGATTGCCTTGCGGGTTAGAGCCGGGGTCCGCGATGCTGCGGGTTGCTCGGGGATGATGCATGCGATGCACGGCTTTGAGGCGGCCCAGCGCCAGATGCGTGTACACCTGTGTCGTCGAAATGTCGGCGTGGCCCAGGATCAGTTGCACGCTGCGCAGGTCGGCGCCGTGCTCCACCATATGCGTAGCGCAACTATGACGCAGACGATGCGGGCTTGCATCGACGTTCGCGGCTTTGACGAGATGCCAGACCCATTGGCGCGTCAGAGGCATTCCGCGCAGCGAGAGAAAGAGCCGCGTCGCATCCTGCCGCGCAGAATTGGACTTACGCGATGAACTGATGCGCGCCAGGTGCGGGCGCCCTTCGCGCAGATATTTTTCCAACGCCTGCACAGCCGTTGAACCCAGTGGCACAATGCGTTCCTTATCGCCTTTGCCCCGCACCTGCACACGTCCAGCGTCCAGTGAAAGATCGCCCGTGGAAAGCGCAGTCACTTCAGAAACGCGCAGTCCTCCGGCGTATAAGAGCTCCAGGATCGCACTATCCCGCAAAGCGATGGCTTGCGCCTGGGGATGCGAAGCGGCCACGCCGGCCCGATCCAGCATCTCCACCACCTCGCTCTCGGCCAGCGACTTGGGTAACACCTTCCACGCCTTGGGCGACTCGATATTCACGGTAGGATCGTGGTGAATACGGCGGTCGAGGAGCAGCCACCTGTAGAAGCCGCGCAGACAACTCAGCTTGCGCGCCGATGAACGCGAGTCGATTCCATGATTCCGCAGGTGCTTGAGGAAACCTGCCACATCCTGCTGTGCCGCCGTCACCAGGACGCCCTGGCGCCCCTCAATGAATTCGGCAAAGGACTTCAGGTCGTTGTCGTACGCCTCACAGGTAAGCGGCCGCAGCCCCTTCTCCACCCGAAGGTAGATTTGGTAATCCTTCAACAGCGGAAGATTGCGGGTGCTGTCCACACTCCCGATTATCTGCGTTCCGCGGCCATCCCCAACGAAGGCCGCACGAAGCTGAACCTCGTTTATCAGGAATCAACTTCATCAACATCAAAACAATTCGATCGCCGAACCGCCAAGCGCGCCGTCAGAGTTGCCTCCCGTGACAGCAAGATGAGTGGCCGTTTGACTCGCCATCCTGTAGCTGCTCAGATGGGATTCAAGCATGCCCTTGAACGTGGTGCTGAAGAGGCCGTCCCAGCCTGGACGATCTGGCCTTTCCGATAACTGCAGCAAGTGATCCCGCATCTCCATCAACGCTTCCTGCACGTGTTGCATCCTCTGGCGCATCACATCCTGGAACTGGATGTGCCCGAGCGCTTCCGAAAGGCGGGTCACACTCTCCTCATAGTTCGCGTCCACCTCGGTGATCACATCCAGCAGCAGCTTGCTGTTGTTGCAGAACTCAGTCTGCATTTCACCCAGATCGGCGGTCAGGCGACTCATCGCGTTGCCGGCCACGTGGCGGTCAAGGGAAGCATGCGCCAAGGTCATTTCCTCGTCCACCCTTTTGCACGTAGCATGAATTCTTCCACCAATGTCGGCGGCCGCCTGGGTGGAGAGCACCGCAAGTTTTCTAACCTCGAAGGCAACCACGGCGAAGCCGCGTCCAGCGCTACCCGCGCGAGCCGCCTCGATTTCGGCATTCAGCGCAAGCAGGTTCGTCTGCTGTGCTATGGAAGTGATGGTCTTGATCAGTGGAGTCAACGCGCGAACATCACCAGCGAGTCCTTGAATACGTTCGAAATTCTCCTTGAATTCTGCTGTCTGCGCCTCTAACTGCATCTCGATCGCAACGATGATTCCCTGGTTGTTCCCCAACCGGACTTCGGTGTTTTTCGTCAGTTCGCCGGCGCTCTTTACCGATCGCGCGATATGCTCCCTCTGTTTGACACTCTTTTCATTCAGTGTATTGATCTGCTCAATCACCACGACAACTTCGCGCTCGGATTCAGTCAGGGAGTCGCCGATTTGATCGTGCATTACGTCGATGTAAGGCTTGGAGTCCTTGATGTCCGCCTCGATCGCTTTGCGGGTAGCCAACTCTCGCGACACTTCATCAAAATTGAGTTGGCCGAACGCCCACATGTCGGATACGGCACGGCGAGCCATCCTCCAGTTCCAGACCTCGACCATGAGTAGCGGTACAAATATGAGAACAGCCAGCCCTGCGACGATGCGGATCCGATTGGCGACGAAGACCTGCCCCTCGAGGCAAAACAAGAATGCAAGAAAGGAAACCTCGCAAAGAAATGCAAACGCAACTTGAAGGATCATTCTCCTCTGAATCCGGTGCAGCCGTAATTCCCGGTCAATCATCGTCTATGCTCCCTCATCCCGCTTGGCTCGGCAGTCCATCTAGTTCATCGTCAAAATTCGACCAAGGGATAGCTGCAATACAGGACATCAAGGCATTTCAATAACATGACTCACCTATGAGCCAAGTCTCTCGGGCTCTGTTCGGTGTTGCTGAGTTAGTTTCACTTTATGTGCACAAACAAGCTTCCTTCCATTGCATTTTTGAGCAGAGCGTATTGAAGTTCCAATTCGTCCATGAGGGAAACCACAAGATGCCAATCCCCGGCATCGGCTGCGTTTTCCATCTGCGTCGCAAGCTTCCGCAGTGATTCGCCGCCAACGCTTGCGGAAGCGCCTCGAATTGAGTGAGCCTGCCGCGCGGCGCCGCCATGATCCCCAGTTTTTACTAACTCCTTCAAGCCCTCAATCTGGTGCGGAATATCAGCGAGAAATGTCTCGAATACAAGTTGCGCCAGTTCGTCGTCCCCCTCCAGACGGGACAACACGCCTGCCGGATCAAACACTTCTGTCCCACCTTCTTTAGTGTGCGCTGGATTGGATGGGGTTTCCACTGTCGGGATCGCGGATTCGTCGATGGGCAGCCATTTCTCCAGTGCATTCCGCAGCACGCCCTTTATGATCGGTTTGGACACAAAGTCGTTCATGCCTGCCGCAATGCAGTTCACTCGGTCGCTCTGCATCGCGTTCGCTGTCAGGGCGATGATCGGTATGTCGTGGTTGAGAACCGCGGAATCTGGATTGCGAATCTGGCGCGCGGCCTCGATGCCGTCCATCACCGGCATACGCATATCCATCAGAACCAGGTCATATGGAGTGGACGCCAGCGCACTGATTGCTTCCGCGCCATTGGCTACCGCATCTGCGCGCAGTCCAAGCTTGTGCAGGATGCCCAGGGCCACCTCCCGGTTGGTGGAGTTATCCTCGGCAACCAGGACTCGTCCAATGAGCCGAGCTTTCATCTGGCCTTCCGATTGAGCATCGGCCTGTCTACTCATGCCAAGGCTCCGCGCCAATCGCGCCGTGAACCAGAACTCCGATCCCTTGCCCGCCTGGCTGGTTACGCCGATGCTTCCACCCATCATTTCCACCAACTGCTTTGAGATAGCCAGTCCCAGCCCCGTGCCGCCATATTTTCGCGTAGTGGAGACCTCTACCTGGCTGAACTTCTGGAAGAGTACGCCGATCTTGTCTTCCCCAATGCCGATGCCCGTATCGTGCACTGAGAAACGCAGCAGGCAATCGGATTCTCCTGCTTCTACAAGCGCGACGCGGACCACTACTTCCCCTTTTTCCGTGAACTTGATCCCATTGCCCGAAAGATTGGTAAGGACCTGGCGCAAGCGTCCTGGATCTCCGCGAAGATTGGTCGGAACAGAGAGATCGGCAATGCACTTGAATTCGATTCCCCTGGCTTGCGCCGTCGTCGAAAAAATCGAGGCAAGATTGTCCAACAAAACTCGAAGATCGAAATCGATATACTCCAGTTCGAGCTTCTTTGCTTCTATCTTTGAGAAATCGAGAATGTCATTGATCAACTGAAGCAACGCTTCGCCGCTACTCTGGGCGAGTTTTGCGTAGTGGCGTTGCTCCACACTTAATTCCGTATCCAGCAACAACCCCGTCATGCCAATGACTCCATTCAATGGTGTTCGAATCTCGTGACTCATATTGGCCAGGAATTCGCTCTTGGCCGCCGTAGCTCTCTCAGCTTCCCGGGCGAGAAGGTTCGCACGCACTCCTTCCGCTTCGGCTTCCAGCTTGGCCGTGCGCATCGCTTCCTCCGCGACTTTGCGGGTTGTGATATTGACATGCTCGACGACGACGCGAGGAAGCCCATGGTCGAAGAATCGCGTAAGTTTGGCAACAAACCATCGTCTTTCGTGAGGAGCATGGCATGCATATTCCTTTGTAAATTCCTCGATGTCCCCGCGCAGCAAGCTTCGGATACCCGCGGCAAACTCCACGGCCTCCACGGCGCCGTTCGCAACCGCCCGGTCGCATACATCCAGGTAACTGGCACCCGAACCGAATTGATTTTCCAGTTGAGAAAAGTCTGAACACTCGCGAACATGCTCCTTGCAGTTGGCTACAGCAAAGTCCTTCCAGGTGCGATTCACTTCGACGATCTTGCCAGTTTCATCTAATACGCACATGGATGAAGACAGGGCATCGATGGTGGACTGCACGAATTCATGCGAGGCGAGCAAGGCATGTTCCGCCTGCTTACGCTCGCTAATGTCCTCCGCAACTCCGGCAATCCTGATGATTTTGCCGTTTTCGTTGCGAACAGGAAATGCCCGGTCCCGTATCCACTTTTGATGTTTGTCATGAGTTATGATTCGGTATTCGGAATCGATGCTCTCTCCCTGCAACTGCTTCATAAAGGTTGCGTGCGCCAGGCCCCGGTCCTCGGGATGTATCGCTTCCAACCAGTTCATCGGGCTCGCATAAAGACTTGAGCAGGTGCGGCCCCAAATCTCTTCGTAGGCGGGACCGACGTAGAGGATTTCAGTGCCTGCGGCATTCATCATCCAGAACACTTCTCGGATATTTTCCGCGAGCTGGCGAAACTTCTCTTCGCTGTCTCGCAAGATTTGTTCGACTTGTTTGCGGTCGGTGATGTCTTCAACCTGAACCACGGAATAGAGTGGGCTCCCATCGTTTTTTCTTATCAGCGAGATCCGCACATTTGCCCAGACAAGGGTTCCATTCCGATGGATGTAGCGCCTTTCGAGTTTCAGTACGGCGGCCGAACTCTGCCACAACCGGTCCTTTCTGTCGAGGGCCGCAGCCAGTTCGTCGGGGTGGCAGAATTGGACCCAGTCCTTGCCAATCATTTCCTGCTCGGAGCAACCCAGCATTTGGCAGAACGCGGCATTCACCTGGATAAGCCGCCCGTCCGGCCCTGCCACGCCCATCCCCACCGGCGCGTGTTCGAAGACTTTCTGGAATCGGTCTTCGCTTTCACGGAGTTTCATTTCAATTTGGAGAAGCGCGCGAATGACAATGATGGAGCAGACAACTCCGACGCCAAAAACCAGGCAAATCAGAATACTCGTTGAGGTCCAGTTCACTGCTTTCGAGATTTCGTGGACCGAGTCGTCCGCATCGGCTTTGTTCCATGAGACTTCCGCCTCCGCGGCACTCAGGAAGGCATTGCGCAGAGGAACCAGCTCAGTTCTGATCAGATTCCGCGCCTCCTGCACCTGGCCTTGACGGCCAAGGCCACGGACTCGATTGAAGCACTCGTCGTAAGGGGCGCGCGTTGATTTGAGGGTTTGGAATAACAGCCTGTCCGTAGGCGAATCGATCAGGCTGTCGTATTGATTTATGACATCGTCGATCTGAGCATTGGCTCTGTCTATCTGTTTGTCCAGCGCTGTTTTTTGCGCGTTGTCACTTGGATCGACGTAGTCAGTCAGCAGGGTATACCGGAGCAGCGTGAGACTCTGCAACTGGCCGCTCAAGTAAATGGAGGGCATCGTGTCCCCCGTTATGCGCGTTGCAGTTGCTTTAATCCTGTGCATTTCAGAATATGCGAGCAGCACCAGGGCCATTGTGACGAAAATGGCTACGGCAGCAAGTCCGGAAGGGATGCGCGCCAATGGTTTCAAGGCTCGCGTGTCGGTTTGGGGCGGCTCGGCCATTCCAGATTTATCGGCCAACTTCAGCGGTCCATAACATCGTCGACCGGTTGAGACATCCTGATACGCTTCTGAATTGACTCATGCGCTAAGCGAATTCCGCCGATAAGACATCTGAACCGTCGCTTTTCAGAACGAATCCGCGCGGAACTAGAGATAGTTTTGTGGGCGAAATCCGCGAGATGCTTCAGGACAGAAGGAAAGACGATACACCGGTGCAAGCGCA
>Ga0302197_10000721_pt1 | contig 33280 bp, 25 predicted proteins | sample II_Bog_N2_1_FD_193526 | JGI IMG/M metagenome (GOLD analysis project Ga0302197, IMG submission 193526) | Peat permafrost microbial communities from Stordalen Mire near Abisko, Sweden - II_Bog_N2_1 | ecosystem: Environmental > Terrestrial > Soil > Wetlands > Peat | place: Sweden: Abisko... | reverse complement strand
TAACGAAGTAGCTGCAAGCATACCACCAAATACTGTCCAGCCAATAGTCTGCCTTGCCTGCGCACCTGCACCTGAAGCAAACACCAATGGCAATACACCTAATATAAACGCCATCGAGGTCATGATGATAGGCCTTAAACGCAATTTTACAGCATCAAGGGTTGCCTCCTCAAGCGGCAATCCCCTATCGACTCGCTCTTTTGCAAATTCCACAATAAGGATGGCATTCTTAGCAGCCAAACCTATCAGGGTAATCAAACCAATCTGCGCGTAAACGTTATTTGTTAAACCCGGTTTAAAGTTCAGGAAAAGGATCGCTCCAAACGCTCCCAATGGTACGGCAAGCAATACCGAGAACGGAACCGACCAACTTTCATACAAAGCAGCAAGGAATAAGAATACAAATCCGATAGACAGCATGAATATATATATTGTCTTAGATCCTGACAATAATTCCTCACGGCTTAATCCTGAAAATTCATAGCCAAAACCTTGCGGCAGTGTTTGATCAGCTACCTCTTTTAATGCTGTTAAGGCATCACCACTACTATACCCCGGGGCCGAACCGCCATCTATTTCCGCAGAACGGAATAGATTGTAGTGCGATATTAACGGTGAATTTTGTATCAGTTTGTAAGATGTTAATGTGCTTAAAGGCACCATCGCACCCTGCTGGTTACGAACAAAATACTGACCAATATTTTGAATGCTCGTCCGATAATTAGTATCGGCCTGCGCCACTACGTGAAAATCACGGCCATAAATAGTAAAGTCATTAATATATGAGCTCCCCATATAGGTTTGCAGCGCATTATTTATATCGCTGATTGAGATGCCCAGTTTTTTAGCCTTTTCCCGATCGATGGTTAACTGGTAAGCAGGTGTACTCGCTGTAAAAAACGAGAATGCTTTAGCTATCTCTTTCCGTTTATTAATAGCTATGGTAAAATTCTTAAGTGTTTGCTCAAAAACCTTAATGTCGCCACCGGCAGCTTTTTGTTCCAATATAAATGAGAAACCTCCTGTACTACCCAAACCCGGTATAGCAGGAGGTTGAATCACTACCAGATTAGCTTCTTTAAACCTTGATAATTTTTTTTGCAAATTGGCTGAAATAGCCCCTATTTGCAGGCTATCGGCACCACGTTCATCCCAGGGTTTAAGCTGTACAAATATGGTAGCACTGCTTGATTTACTTGCAAAACTCACCACGTTTAATCCACCTAAAGCCGCGTAATGTAATATACCGGGTACACTATCCAATACATGCATCATTTGGTTTAGTACAGCAACTGTACGTTGGGTTGATGCCGCTTCGGGAAGGTCATAAGTAATATATAAACGACCATCGTCCTCCAATGGAATAAAACCACTTGGTTTCTTTTTAAATAGCAGAACCGTTCCGATAACTATACATACCAGTATAATAATTACAAATTTTGAGTTTTTAATAGCCTTATCAACCCCATTCTTATATTTACCAGTAACCCTGTCAAACCATGCGTTAAATTTAAAGAACAGCTTATCCAATCCGCCTGATTTTTCATCAAGTTTGTGCGGGCGTAAGATCAAAGTACACAATGCTGGGGTCAAAGATAATGCTACGAAAGCTGATATCAACACAGATATAGCGATGGTTATGGCAAACTGCTGGTAAAGCCTACCCACTATGCCCGGTATAAACCCAACCGGTACAAACACCGCTGCCAATATTAACGCGATAGCTACTACCGGAGCAGAAATATCGTTCATTGCATGGGTGGTAGCCTCTTTAGGCGACAGGCCTTTTTCATCCATATAATGCTGAACCGCTTCTACCACCACAATGGCGTCATCCACAACAATACCTATCGCCAACACAAAACCAAAGAGGGTTAATGTATTTATAGTGAAGTTTAACGGTATAAAAAAGATAAATGTACCGATAATAGACACCGGGATTGCCAATACCGGTATCAGCGTGGTACGCCAGCTTTGTAAAAACAGGAACACGACTATAATTACCAATGCCAGAGCGATGACAAGCGTCTCAACAACCTCGTGTACCGATACTTTAACCACCGTTATTGCTTCAAATGGAACCACATAATCAATATCAGCAGGGAAAGACTTTTTCAATTCATTCATAGTCGCGTAAACCGCATCAGCAGTTGCAAGCGCATTACTGCCCGGTGACTGGTATATTAACAGGAACGAAGCCCTTTTACCATCAACATATGAATTATTAGCATAGTTAAATTTACCCAGTTCAACACGTGCTACATCTTTTAAATGTACTACAGCGCCATTATTAGGTTGTGTTTTTACTATTACATTCCCAAACTCTTCAGGTTCTGTTAAGCGGCCCTGCACCAATACGGTATATTCAAAAGGCTGTTGTTTTTCTTGGGGGGTACCACCAACTATACCTGCAGTAACTTGCGCGTTTTGCTCATTTAGCGCTGCGGTAACATCAGCCGCGGTCATACCAAGCGCGGCCAGTTTATCAGGCTTCAGCCAAATACGCATACTAAAATCGTCTGCACGGGTTACAACGTCACCAACGCCTGAGGTACTGGTTAGGGCATCTTTTATAAATACGTTAGTATAGTTATCCATAAAGGTAACATCATGCGTTCCTTTAGGGGCAAACAGTGCCACCAGCATTAATATACTTGGATTTTTTTTACGCACGGTTAAACCCAAACGCTGCACATCTTGTGGTAAACTTGGTGTTGCAATACCTACGCGGTTTTGTACATCGAGAGCCGCAATATCTATATTAGTACCTACCTCAAAGTTTGCTATCATACTCATTTGGCCCTGGCTGGTACTATTACTTTGCAGGTAGGTCATGCCCGGCGTACCATTTACCTGTACCTCAATAGGCGTTGCTACCGTTTGTTCTAATGTTACGGCATCTGCACCCGGATAATTAGCCGTTACCTGCACAGTTGGTGGTGTAATCTCGGGGTATTGCCCCACTGATAAAGTGCTTATAGCTAACATACCAACCACAACAATTACTATTGAAATAACTATTGCCGTAACCGGCCTTTTTATAAAAGTATCTGCTATCATTAGTTTGCTGTTAGAAAAATTAGTTCCGTATTGTTATTATATAATTTTTATAGCTAATTATTTTCCCGCTCCTGTACTTCCGCTCGCGCCTGTAGCACCAGGTTTGCCAAGTGTTATTTTACCCTTATCGCGCAAGCGCTGAAATCCATCGGTTATCACCTTGTCGCCTTGTTTCAATCCTGATAAAACAACCACATCGTTACCTATGCGTGGCCCTAATTTTACCTTATGCTCTATGGCAATAGTATCCTGCGATACAAAAACAAAATACTCGCCCATCTGCTCAGTTACTGATTTATAAGGTATCTGCAAACGTTCGCCCGATGCATCATTAAGCACCAATAACACGCAGCTCATACCATCTTTAAGTACATCTTTATCATTATCAAACTGCACACGAACTATTATGGTACCCGTTCCATTATTCACGCCCCTGTCAATCGTTAAAACTTTACCGGGTTTGGTATACATGGTTCCATCTGATAATTGTAATTTAAAAGTTGAGTCAGTACCATGTTTTTGATAAGCATAAAACCGGTTGATGTCTTGTTCATTTACCACCACATCAACACCAATCGGATGCTCGCTCGATATGGTATTTAATAATGTAGTACCGATACTAACCTCAGAGCCCAACCTAACCTGGGATATGCCTATCCTGCCAGTAAAGGGTGCTGTTATAGTAGCATAAGAAAGATCTGTTTTGGCTGATAGCACCGCGGCATTAGCTACCTGAACATCTGCTTTTCCCGATTCATAAGCTGCCTGTGCCTGGTCAACAGTTTGACGGGCTATGGCATCATTTTTAAGGAGCATGGTATACCTGTCAATATCCTTTTGATCCTTAACCAGGTTTGCTTTAGCGCTGGCCAAATTAGCCACAGCCTGTTCATAAGCGGCAATATATTTTCGGCGGTCTATTTCATATAATGGTGCGCCTTTTTTAACAACGTCGCCTTCCTTAAAATAAATAGCCGTAATAAAACCTGCCACCTGACTGCGTAACTCTACTGAATTTAGCGCCACTACCGAACCCTGGTAATTGTCGTAATAAACAGCATCGGCAACCTTTGCCTCAGCAACGTACACAGATGTTGGTGGCAATGCCGTGCTTTTTGCATCTTTTTTATGGCATGCCGAAAAGAACAGCATTGCTAACGGACTTATTAGTAATATATATTTATGCTTCATAGTGATAATTCATATTTATTGTACAGTAAGTATACCTAATGCTTTTTCAAAATCTATTTTGCTGGATAACACTTGGAACAGCGCGTTATAATAATTTAATTCGGCAGTACGCAGGTCTGATTGTGCCACAATAACATCAAGATATGTTTTTACCCCTTCCCTATATTGTAGGCTTACCACTTTATATACATCTTTAGCAAGGCTAACGTTCTGGTCTAATAACTGCCAGTTAGTGTAATTGCTTTTATAATCGGCAAGGGCTTGCACATACTCTGTATTAATGGTGTTCTGCGAGTTTACAATATCCAGATCGGCACGATCAACCTGTAACTTAGCTTTGCTTAAATTCTGCAAACGTTTAGTTCCGGTAAAAATCGGGAACGATAAGGTAAGCCCGGCGTATACGCTTGGATAGTTATTATTGTACAAATTTGAAAACTTTGTATTTAAATAAATCAGATCATATGCGCCAACAGCTGATACTGAAGGCAGAAAACTCCACCTGTAATATTGAACATTCAAATTTTGCAGGCTTTTTGATGTTTGCAGCAATTGGTATTCAATACGGTTATTATAGTTTAATTGCTGGTTAGTATCTATACTGGTCTCATTTACGTAATGGGTTGAATCGTAACTTAACAACAAATTTTTATCGGCACCTATGCCCATAATTTGTTTTAGGTAAGCCGTTTTACTTTTTATAGCCTCCTGTGTTTGCTTGCGGGTAGCAATTGAATTATTTAATAATATAGTTGCCTGTTTATAATCCGTTTTATCAACAATGCCTGCCTGGTAACGGTTATAAGCATCTTTTAAGCTACGTTGTAACCTTATTATATCTTCGTTTAATATGTCAAGTTGCTTTTCTGATAACAGTACATCAAAAAAGGCTTTACTAACATCCGATACCACATTTATCTGGCTGCTTACTGTGTTCTGTTTATAATAGAGGCGTGAATACTTGGCTGATTTAGCCGCCAGTAAAACATCACTATTATATATAACCTGGCTGGCTTGCAAACCTAAGCTGGAATATTCATTAATAGGAGAAACTACTGCCGGATTAGCGCTTGTAACCGGGCTGCCTTTAAAATAATGTAAATATTCATTTGATGAATTAAGCTGAGGCAACCAATCGGCAAGTGAAATTCGAATGTTTCTTTCATTAATTTGCTCATCAATTTCGGCCTGGCGCAGCACCGGTTGATTGCGTAATGCAAATCCAATACATTGTTTTAAAGTAACTACCGTGTCAGTAGCTGATTGGGCAAAAACAACTTTAGGTAAACAACATGTTAAATTAATTATGATAAGCAGATAAATTTTTTTCATATATTAGATGTGGCGTACAAGTATTTCAACCAAATCGATTTAGGTTTTGTTTTGACATTGGGAAATATACTGAAGTTAGATTAATTATTTTATTTTTATATTCAACATATAAACCGTACACAGGAAAAATCATTTTTTTAATAAGAAAACATCACTATTTATAGTTGATATTGATGTTTTTACAACAAAATGAAAAATAGTGATACCATTTTTATAAAAAAATTAATTAATTTGCCGAGTATGAATAATAGTGCAAAAACTTAGTGTTAAAAAAAATTACACACTAAATTTAGGTTATAAACTTATTCATGGTATTTTTACAAAAAATTTAAGCAGGGTTAATACATGGTTAAAAAGCTACAGGAAAAAATTGCTCAGTTTCAGGATGCGAATGCGATCCGGGAAAAGGGGCTATATCCTTATTTCAGGCCAATTGAGTCAGGACAGGACACTGAGGTGATGATCGATCATAAAAGGGTGCTTATGTTTGGCTCAAATTCATATTTAGGCTTAACAAGTCATCCAAAGATCAAGGAAGCTTCAAAAAAGGCAATTGACAAATATGGTACAGGTTGTGCAGGTTCAAGATTCTTGAATGGCACACTTGATATTCACATTGAATTAGAAAACAGGTTAGCCCAGTATGTTGGCAAAGAAGCTGCAGTACTTTTCAGTACAGGCTTCCAGGTAAATCTTGGTGTATTATCTTGTGTTACAGGCCGTAACGATTATCTTATTTTAGATGAATATGACCACGCATCGTTAATTGATGGCAGTCGCCTTTCATTTTCAAAAGTAATAAAATACGCGCACAACAACATGGCGGATCTTGAGCGCAAGCTTAGTATTTTGCCGGAAGAAGCTGTTAAACTTATTGTAGTTGACGGTATATTCAGTATGGAAGGTGATATTGTTAAATTACCTGAAATTGTTGAACTATCTAAGAAATACGGTGCTAATATAATGGTGGACGATGCTCATAGCCTGGGTGTTATCGGGCATAATGGCGCAGGTACCGCCTCGCATTTTGGCCTCACTGATGATGTTGACCTTATAATGGGCACATTCAGTAAATCACTAGCCTCATTAGGTGGTTTTATTGCCAGCGATGCTACAACTATTGATTATTTAAAACATCGTGCACGTTCATTAATGTTTAGCGCGAGTATGACACCGGCTTCCGTAGCCAGCGTTATTGCCGCTTTGGATATTATTGAATCAGAGCCTGAACGCATTCAAAAGCTTTGGGACAACACAAACTACGCGATGAAACTTTTAGTGGAAGAAGGTTTTGACCTTGGCCCTACTGAAAGCCCTATATTGCCTATTTATGTTCGCGATAACGATAAAACTTTCCTGGTTACAAAATATCTGCAGGAAGCAGGCATATTTGTAAATCCGGTTGTTTCTCCTGCTGTACCTTCCGATTCATCTTTACTGCGCTTCTCATTAATGGCAACTCATACATTTGAGCAAATTGATGAGGCAATAGAAAAGATAATTAAAGCGTTTAAAGAAGTAGGCGTAACTGCTGTTAAAGAAAAAATATGATTGAAATAATTCCTGTCAGCTCAAAAAAAGAGCTGACAGATTTTATAGATTTTCCCCACGATCTATATAAAAACGATCCTTTCTACGTTCCGGAATTATTCATTGCTCAAAGGGATCTGCTAACCAAGCACCCTTTCCACAAACACAACTCATTACAAACTTTTATAGCTTATAAGGATGGCAAAATAGCCGGCCGTATTGCCGCTATTTTAAACAATGCCCATAACGAGTTTAACAAGCGTAATGACGGGTTCTTTGGTTTTTTTGATTGTATTGATGATGATGATGTAGCAGCCGAGCTTTTTACTACCGTTAAAAACTGGCTTAAAGAAAAAGGTGTAACCCAAAAAATTATTGGCCCGGTAAATTTCTCAACCAATGAACCCTGCGGTTTGCTGGTTGAAGGGTTTGACAGTTCACCTGTTTTAATGGATACCTATAATGCGCCTTATTACATCAACCTGATAGAAAAACAAGGTTATCAAAAACAAATCGACCTAATATCATGGAATTGGGAAGGCCAAAACTATGATGATAAATCGGTAAGGTTATTAAATACCCTACAGGAGCGCTTAAAACGTAGCAACATTGTTATCCGAAAAGTTAACCTTAAGGATTTTAAGAATGAAACGATTAAACTCCGCGAGGTTTATAATACAGCATGGGATCAAAACACCGGTTTTGTACCGATGAACGATGATGAGTTTGATTACCTGGCTAAAGATCTTAAACTAATACTTGATGCTGATTTTTGCTTAATTGCAGAACAAGAAGGTAAAATAGTTGGCTTTGGATTAGCGTTGCCTGATTATAACCAAATATTTAAAACTATTAAACGCGGCCGATTGCTACCAACCGGCATCTTCAAACTATTGTTTAATAAAAAGAAAATATCACGCATACGCATCTACGCCTTGGGCGTAATTGATGGTTACCGTAAAATGGGTATTGAAGCCTGCCTTTATGGAACCATTATTAAGCGATACAAGGAAAGGGGCTTTAAATGCGCAGAAGCCGGATGGACACTTGAAAACAATGTGCTTATAAACAATGCCATCATTGCCATAAAAGGTGATCCGTATAAAAAATACAGGCTTTACGAAAAAGATATATGAAAAAGCGGGTTTTAATAACCGGTGCAAGTGGATTTGTGGGTTATCATCTGATTGAAGAAGCACTGCATAACAATTTGGATGTATATGTAGCGGTACGCAAAACCAGTAAGATAGATCATCTTAAACATTTCAATATAACTTATACTTACCCCGATTTAGGCAACCTGATCGCCCTAAAAAAAGAATTAAAAGAAAAACAATACGATTATATTATACATGCCGCTGGTGTTACCACTGCCAGAACCGCCGACGAATACAACACCGTTAATGCAGAGTATACTTTTAACCTGGCAGCAGCGGCAAAGTCAACAGATATAAATTTAAAATCATTTGTTTTAATAAGTAGCCTTGCAGCAGTGGGGCCGCTTAATACATTGTCTGGGATAATTACTGAAGAGACATTACCAAACCCTATAACAGCTTATGGAAAAAGCAAACTTTTAGCCGAAGAAAAGCTAAAAAGCATTGCTTCATTAAACTATACAATTCTAAGACCAACCGCTATATACGGCCCCAGAGATAAAGACATATTTATTTTTTTTAAACAGTTAAAAATGGGTTTTGAGCCTTATATAGGCGATACAGAACAAAAGTTAAGCTTTATTTACGTTAAAGATCTGGCCGCGGTAGCAATTAAAGCACTCTATATCAGCAACCAACGCACTTATAACTTGAGCGATGGTAACTTTTATAGTCGATACGAATTAGCTACAATTGCCAAAAATGTACTAAATTTGAAAACCTTAAAGTTTCATCTCCCTGTAAATTTTGTGAAATTAATCGCTTTGATATCAGAAAAAGTCAGTTCTTTGAGCAGCAAAGCAGCTGTACTCAATTCTGAAAAATTGCTGGAATTAATGGCTGTCAATTGGTCTTGTGAAATTGACAAAGCTAAATACGACCTCGGTTACTATCCCCTGTTTAACCTTGATTCCGGCTTAATTGAAACACTTAACTGGTACAAAACAAATAAATGGCTTTAGCTACAAATAAGTTAACATAAAATAAAGTAAATGAAAAGTAACATTCAACCTGCCAAAGGAAAGCTTGGAATATTAATACCAGGATTAGGCGCGGTAGCTACTACACTAATTGCTGGTGTTGAAGCTGTAAAAAAAGGTATATCACAACCAATAGGTTCCCTAACACAAATGGGAAACATCCGTTTAGGTAAGAGAACGGAAAACCGTAACCCCAAAATTAAAGAGTTTGTGCCGATTGCCGACCTTAACGATATTGTTTTTGGTGGATGGGATGTGTACTCAGATAACGTATACGAGGCTGCCATGCATGCTAAAGTGCTTGAAGAAAGCCTGCTAAATAAAGTAAAAGACGGATTAGAAGCAATCGTGCCAATGAAGGCTGCTTTTGACCACAATTACGCTAAAAACCTTACTGCAACCCACGTTAAAACGGGCACTCGTTATGAGCTTGCACAACAGGTAATGCAGGATATTAAGGATTTTAAAGCGAAAAATGATTGCGACCGTATTGTTTTAATATGGTGTGGATCAACTGAGATTTACTACGAAACATCAGCTATACATCAAACTGTTGCTGCTTTTGAGCAAGCATTGTTGGATGATGATAAGTTAATATCACCGAGTATGATATATGCCTACGCTGCATTAAAAATGGGCATACCTTATGTAAACGGCGCTCCTAACTTAACTGTTGATACCCCTGCTTTAGTTGAACTTGCAAAATCAACCAATACTCCAATTGCAGGTAAAGACTTTAAAACAGGCCAAACTTTAATGAAAACTATACTTGCGCCAGGTTTGGCAGCACGTTCATTAGGTGTTTCGGGCTGGTTCTCTACAAACATCCTAGGTAACCGTGACGGTTTAGTTTTGGATGATCCTGATAACTTTAAAACAAAAGAAGTTTCTAAACTAGGTGTATTAGAAGATATTCTTCAACCTGAAAGAAATCCTGAATTATACGGGGATCTATATCACAAAATACGTATCAACTACTATCCGCCACACGGCGATAACAAAGAAAGCTGGGATAACATCGATATTTTTGGCTGGTTAGGTTATAAAATGCAAATCAAAATCAATTTCCTTTGCCGCGATTCAATTTTAGCAGCGCCAATTGCATTAGATCTTGCTTTATTTATTGATTTGGCTAAGAGAGCCGAGATGAGCGGTATTCAGGAATGGTTATCATTCTATTTAAAATCGCCACAAACAGCACCAGGCCTGCCCGCTGAAAATGATATTTTCAAGCAATTAATGAAATTACAAAACACTTTACGCCACATGATGGGCGAAGATTTGATCACTCACCTGGGCTTAGATTACTACCAGGAATTGGTTGATACTTTATAGTAAATGTTGTTTTTTAAACTGAGTGCCACCAGCCTTGGCATAGGTTATATTGGCAAAGGCGCCGGAACAGTAGCTGCTGTTGCGTGTTGTATTTGTTGGTATTTCGCTTGGGTTGGTGGTTATCCACCAATTATATTATCTGTAATAATTACTTTGCTTATCACCATCTTAGGTGTTTGGGCAGGCAATAAAGTTGAACCAATTTGGGGCAAAGACCACCAACGTGTGGTAATTGACGAGGTTGCAGGTATGTGTTTTAGTTTACTTTTTTTGCCGGTTAATGTAACATATGTGTTATGTGCATTAATTCTTTTCCGGTTCTTTGATATCAAAAAGCCCCTCTTTATAAAGGAAATGGAACATTTCAAGGGAGGCTGGGGCGTAATGGCCGATGATGTGCTGGCGGGTGTTTATACTAACCTATTGCTGCAAGCCGTTGTAGCATTTAAATTATTTTAATGTCAACCACTTTTATCAAGGCGCAAGCCTCTTCAATTATTTCCACATTTTTCGATTTACTAATCACAGTAGTTTGCAAAGAGTTTTTAGGATTTTGGTATGTTATTGCCAGCTTTACCGGGACTTTTGCTGGCGGCGCTATTAATTTCGCTTTAGGCAGGCGATGGGTATTTGATAGTCGCGACAAAAAAGTGCCTATTCAATTAGTAAAATATTTGATAACATGGAGTGGCAATATGCTTTTAACCACCCTTGGTGTATTTGTTGTAACGCACTATTGCGGCATCAGTTACTTTATATCAAAAATAATAGTAGCAGTCATCGTAGGTATAGGATATAACTACATGCTACAAAAAAAATTCGTATTTGCTTAATATACAATTACATAATACAAAAATCAAAGATCAAAGAAATAGCGATTTTCATTTTTTGACCTTTAAACTACATTAACTGATAACTTATTACTTTTCACATATAAATTAATCAAACGATTAATTAACTTTGCAGCCACAATAAATATTTGATTTGATACTATAACATATAACTTTGAATTAACTAACAGGCAACTCAAACAGGCTCTTTAATAGGGCGTTAATTAAGGAATAATTATTGTAATGGTTTATTAATTATATTACTTAATAATACCATTTGTAAAAACAAAAAACTGTTTTATTCACTTGCTTAAAATACATGGATTATAAATATTTACTAAAAAAAATTTCATTATTAGCATTTACTCTATTACTTGCCAACAATTTGTTTGCGCAAACTACTATTGTAAGTGGCACAGTAAATGATGCAAGTACTAAAAAACCGTTATCCTATGTAACTGTTATATTTGCAGGTAGTTCTATAGGTGCGAATACTGATAGCCATGGAAAATTCAGCATAAGTACTACACAAACATTTGATCATATAAGAATATCATTTGTTGGCTATAAAGATGCTGTTTTACCTATTGTTGCGGGCAAAACGCAGCTTGTAAATGTCAGGCTGTTTCCACAGGCACAGCAACTTAATACAGTTACGATAAAAGCTGGTAAAAAACCGAAATATCGTAATAAAGGTAACCCTGCCGTTGAGCTGATCCGCCAGGTTATTGAACATAAGCCACAAAATCGCCCTACTGCATACGATTATGTTCAGTATAAAGAGTACGATAAAATGGTATTTTCCTTTGCTAACGTATCAAGTACGCTATCAGATAAAAAATTCTTCCATAAATATAAGTTCATTATTGATAACCGCGACAGTACGTCTGTACCCGGTAAATCATTATTACCGGTATACCTCGACGAAAAGTTATCGCAGGTATATTATCGCAAATCGCCTTCAAAAACTAAAACCGATATACTTGCTCAAAAGAAAGTTGACTTCGGCGCCGCCGTTGATGCAGAAGGTGTAAGCCAATATTTTAAACACATGTATGCTGATATCGACATATATCAAAACAGCATATTTTTAATGACCAATAACTTTCTTAGTCCTATTGCTGTCAGCGGGCCAACGTTTTACAAATATTTTATTACCGATACCTTAGTTATTGATGGCAAAAAAGTGGTGGAATTAAGTTTTACCCCACGTAATACCACCGATTTATTATTTATGGGTAAAATTTATATTACCCTCGATGGCAATTATGCAGTACAAAAAGCAAGGCTATATGCCAATAAAAACATCAACCTTAACTTTGTAAAAGACTTAAATGTAGACCTTACGTTTGAGAAAAATCCTGACGGACGCTATCACTTAAGTAAAAATAGCATGATAGCCGATTTTGGATTTAATAAAAACAAAGACGGTGGTTTATACGGTACCAGGACGGTTACATTTAGCGATTATAAAATAAACACAGCTCTGCCGGATAGTGTTTATGCCGGCAACGAGGTTACCGAACTTGAAAATTCATCAAACCGGACAGATCAATACTGGACTCAGAATCGCCTGGATACTTTAACTACTGCCGAGTCAAAAGTTTATAAAAATACTGATAGCTTAAGAAATATGCCTTCATTTAAAAGGCTTACTGATATTGCAACTATATTATTAGCAGGCTATAAAGGTTTTGGCTGGTTTGAAGTTGGGCCCGCAAATACCTTTTATAGCTTTAACCCTGTTGAAGGGTTCAGGTTACGGGTAGGTGGCCGTACTACACCAGAACTAAGTACAAGGTATTACTTTGAAACCTATGCGGCTTATGGTTTTAAGGATGAAAAATGGAAATATTTTCTAAGCGCCACTTATTCGCTGAATGATAAATCAATATACAAGTTTCCGCAGGACTATCTCCGGTTGAGTTACCAGAAAGATGTGACAATACCAGGTGAAGACTTGCAGTTTGTTCAGGAAGACAACTTCTTACTGTCTTTTAAACGTGGTAATAACGATAAATATTTATACAATGAATTTTACCGCTTTAATTACGTACACGAGTTTGATAGTCACTTCTCCTATAACTTAACATTTACCAATCGTACCCAATCACCTGCCGGTTCATTATCATTTTTAACCGATCAGAATAGTAATTTCACTAATATTCAGAATCTAACTACGTCTGAGGTTAACTTACAACTACGATATGCACCAGGAGAGCAATTTTATCAGGGCAAAATATATCGTATACCGATACCTAACGCGTTCCCGGCATACGAACTTGATTATACACAAGGATTTAAAAATATTTTTAATAGTAGCTATGCCTATCAAAAACTACATGCTGAAATTGACAAACGTTTTTATAATTCGCAGTTTGGCTTTGCTGATGTAAGGGTTGAAGCAGGGCATATATTCGGGCAAGTACCTTACCCGTTATTAAATATTTTCCGCGCGAATCAAACTTATGCATATGACCTATACTCATATAACTTAATGAACTTCCTGGAGTTTGTTGGTGATCATTATGAGAGTATAAATATTGATCAGCACTTCCAGGGTTTCTTCTTTAACAAGATCCCATTATTAAAAAAATTAAAATGGCGCGAAGTTGCATCATTTAAAGGTATTTGGGGAGGTGTTAGCAATGAAAACAATCCATATTTACACTCTAATTTATACCAGTATCCGATTTACCCGGACGGCAGGCCAATTACCTATGCCCTTGGAAGCACACCATATATCGAGGCTAGTGTTGGTATAGAAAACATCTTTAAATTTGTGCGCATTGACTTTGTTAGACGATTCACTTATTTGGACAACCCAGATGTAGCTAAATTTGGCGTACGTGTATTGGTTCAATTTGATTTTTAATTAAAACAAGCTAACATTGCATATTTAATGATGGAACAGCAAACTTCCGCCCGTAAAAGTCTTCAACTTGGTATTTACAAAGTTATTGATCCTTTTGTTAAGGTATTGATAAAACTTGGCCTTACCCCTAATGCGGTAACCACCATTGGTTTTGTGTTGAATATTGGCGTAGCGGTTATTTTTATTATAGGCGGAGAAAAAGGCAACCGCGGCGACCTTACTTACATCGGCTGGGCGGGCGCTTTAATACTATTTGCAGGTTTATTTGATATGCTCGACGGTCAGGTTGCAAGGCTTGGCAATATGAAATCAACCTTTGGTGCTTTGTACGATTCTGTACTCGACCGCTATAGCGAACAGATCATGTTCCTGGGTATATGCTATTACCTGGTTGCTCATCACTACTTCCTGAGCTCCATATTCGCTTTTATTGCACTAATGGGCTCAATGATGGTTAGCTATGTACGCGCACGTGCTGAAGGCTTAGGAATTGAATGCAGTGGCGGCTTAATGCAGCGCCCCGAACGTGTAGTAACCATCGGCGTTTTCGCTATAATATGTGGTGTTGCATCATTATATATAGGCGGTGACTATAAATTATATGTACCTGGTATTAAATTTCACGTTTTTGAAACCATGTCAATATTTACGATTCCGATAACCATGATGGCGATATTAACCAACATTACAGCATACAACAGGCTAATGGGATCAAAAAAATCTATTGAAGAAATGGAAAAAAACAACAAACAAGATTAATCTGCTTGCTTAGATTTAATCGTTTTTATGTTGATAACCCCAATCGCTGTAAAATATCATATCTTAGCAATAATTATACTAAGCATTCATACTTCAAAAAATCTTTAGTAAAATTGCAGCTGCTAATTTCAGTCTATAATATTTATTTAATAAATTTCATAAAACAGGCAGAGAAATTTCGAATATTTTAAACCCTGATACGCCATGAAAAAAAACTATATCTCCAATTCGCAGGAATCAGTAAGGATGTTTAAAAGCGACCTTTTAGAAAACTTATCTAAAGTTCACTTTACCGTACCCTTATTTATTTTTATTCCGGTAATTGGCTTTTGCATTTATAAATGTTTTGAGCTCGCATTAGGCATTATCACTTTTGCCGAGTTCTTTTTACTTGGTTTATTTGTATGGACCCTGGTTGAATACATTATGCACCGCTTTGTATTCCATTATATGCCACCTGATAAGCCCTGGGCTATGCGCTTGCACTTTATTTTTCATGGCGTACACCATGATTATCCAAGCGACGCTAAAAGGCTGGTATTACCACCATCAGTAAGCATACCTTTAGCAACAGGATTTTACTTTCTATTTAAAGCAATATTACCCCTTAATTGCATTTTTGCTTTTTTTCCGGGATTTATCTTAGGGTACCTTTTTTATGATATATCGCATTACGCCATCCATCATTTTAATTTTAAAGGTAAAATCTGGAAAAAAATAAAACAACACCATATGCTGCATCATTACCAGGACCCCGGTAAAGGTTATGGTGTAAGCTCACCCCTATGGGATAAAATATTCCGGTCAGATTTTATAAAAAAATAGCGTAATGGGGGCTATTAATAATAGCGTAAAAATCAATTTCAAGTCGGTAGTAATTGTCTCGCTTCTATCGGTTGCGTACCTCTTGCTTTCTTCTTTTTTAATCGGGTACAAATCTGATCAGCTTACACTGGTATTCATATTCAATATCATGTTTTACTTGTCGGTACCTACCCGCAAGTTTATATTGGGGTTCTGCATATTTATTTTTTACTGGGTGATTTTTGATTATATGAAGGCTATCCCCAATTATAATTATAACACGGTACATATTGCCGACCTTTATCATCTTGAAAAACACATCTTCGGTATAAACTTAAATGGCGAATTAGTTACACCTAACGAGTATCTTAAAATTAAAGGTACTACATTTTTAAATGTGGTAACCGGCCTATTTTATTTGTGTTGGATACCTGTACCATTGTCGTTCGCGGCGTATTTGTTTTTTAAGAATAAAAGGCAGTTCCTCTATTTTGCATTCACATTTTTATTGGTTAACTTATTGGGGTTTGTAATATATTATATATACCCTGCAGCACCTCCCTGGTATATACAGGAACATGGCTTTACTTTCCATCCAATGACGCTGGGCAGCACCGGCGGCTTATCTAAGTTTGACAGTTACTTCCACATCCATCTATTCAAATCGATCTACTCAAAGGGATCAAATGTATTTGCGGCTATGCCATCGTTACATTCCGCTTATCCTGTTATAGTAGTTTATTATGGCTTTAAAAATCGTTTAAGGTGGGCTAATGCTTTTTTCATATTAGTGATGCTTGGAATATGGTTTACTGCAATATACGCAAGCCATCATTATGTATTGGATGTTATTGCAGGCATACTAACCGCAACTATTGGCATCAATATATTTAACTTCCTTGTAAAACGGGTTGGCTTTATAAAGCGCTCTATAGATAGATACGAAGCTATCATTATCTAGCCGTCTATCTGGCAACTAGTGTACTAATTACTATACCATTAGTATTTCTGCTTCACTAAACTTATATATCCACATTGATTTAGTTTTCCACATTTTTGCCTGGCTCACAGCAATTTAGCCTATCATTGCTTCATTATACACCACTTGTTTTATAATGAATTAAACGGGCATGCTATTTGAATGTAGTGGTTATATTCAAAGGCTAATCTTTATGAAGATACTATTTGCAATTTCAATTTTCATGCTTTTAGGCATCGCGAAACTTTCAGCAAGCCCCGTTGATCCTGATAGCCTGAAGCAACAAGTTACTGTAACCAGCGACTCATTAAAAGCGCCTTTATACACACAAATAGCAGCTACTTATTTAAACTATGATACTGTATCGAGTAAGAAAAAGAAACTGGCTTATCAAAACAATGCCATTAACTATACCTTACAGGCAATACATTACTATTCACGGTATAACGATACCACAGGCTTACGTATAAGCTTTGATAACCTGGCAACCGTTTATCGCTCACAAAAAAAATTCAGCCAGGCTAAATGGTTCATTTTGCAATCAAATACCTTATCCCGCGCTAAAAATGATGTACCTAACATCATCTCATCGCTGCTTGAGCTAGCATTGATCAAAACTGACATTAAAGACTACAAACTTGCCATGCGCGATTTAAACGAAGCTTTAACCCTATCGTCAACACACCACTTACCAACAACAGAAGCTGGTGTACAAATGGGTTATGTTACGCTTTATAATAATATGAAGTTGTACACCAAAGCTGATATAGCGCTGAAAAGGCATGATGCCATAAATGACAGCATCCGCCGCAGCCAGGACGCTAAAGTAGCTATAGCAACAGATTCCATTCAGCGCAAAAAAAAAGTATATCTAACAAGCAACAAGCGGCTTTACAAAGCAAACTCTTCCAGGAGAATAGCCTTATTATAGTTTTAATATTCGCTATTGTATTAATAACTGTTACTATATTTTTCTACAAACGTCGTCACCGCCGTAAACGCAGGCATCACAATTAAACTACCATCGGTTTTCATAGTCAAATAAAACAGATATGAAAAGATTAATTGTAAGCTGTTTGTTTATTGTAATATGCTTAACAGGTGTTAAAGTATATAGCCAAACTACGGGAACAGCAGAATTTAAACATGAGTTTTTAAGACAAATTAACCACGTACGTTCAACAGGATGCACTTGCGGAACTACTTATATGCCTCCTGCCCCACCAATAGTTTGGAATGATAATTTGGAAAAGGCAGCCAAAGGCCATGCCTGGGACATGTCGAACAATAAGTATTTTAGCCATACCAGCAAGGATGGCCGCAGTATGGAAGACCGTATAGTTTTCGCGGGATATATCTTTAATGGATTTAAGAGCTTCGCGATAGGTGAAAATATAGCTTTTGGCCAAACCAGTATTAACGAAGTGATGAACGGATGGCTTAAAAGCCCCGGCCATTGCAAAAATTTATTGAACCCACAATTTAAAGAAGTTGGCGTTGCCGAAGATCATAATTATTGGGTGCAGGATTTTGGCGGCCGCGAATCATTCTCCGCGCAGCAGCAAAGTGAAATACACAGCGGCCGACTTAAATTAATCTCAACAAGTGGCGGATCAGGACATTAACTGGCTTTCGGCCCGCGTTTGTAAATGATGAGTCCATTTAAAAAGTTACGCAGTATCTGATCGCCACAGGGCTTAAAATTCGGATGATCCTCCTTGCGAAAGATGGCCCCCAATTCCGTTTTAGTTATTCTAAAATCTGCTAGTTCCAGCACCTCAATAATGTCATCATCGGTAAACTTTAGGGCAACCCTAAGCTTTTTCATTATATCATTGTTGCTCATATCCGTTCTTATCTTGAGATTTCAATTTTAACCTTTTTATTCTTTATTTTTTCAGTTTTTATCAAACTTACAACCTTTGCAATTTTATTACTCTTTACAGCTGCATAAGAGGTATGATCCAAAACCTCTATCAAACCCAAGTCTTCTTTGTCCAGCTCGCCTTTCTTAAGCAATAAGCCTACAATATCTACCTTATTAACTTTATCCTTTTTGCCTGCGGCGATGTACAAAGTTTCCCATGGGGTTGGCCTGGGCAAGGTATTATGTGCAGGTAACTCTTCAATTTCAGGCACTACTTTCAAGTACGATGGCAGTTCATCAGGTGTAAGTATCAGATACGATGTTCCCTTAGCATGCATACGCGCCGTTCTGCCATTACGATGCAGAAAAGCTTCTTCGTTATGAGGTAACTGATAATGGATCACATGCTCTATTTCAGGAATATCTAAACCACGGGAAGCTAAATCGGTAGTGATCAATAAACGGTGACTGCCATTCCTAAATTTCAATAATGCACGCTCCCTATCCTCCTGCTCCATGCCACCATGAAATATATCATGAACCAATCCCTGATGCCATAACAACTCGCTAATCCGCTCCACAGCATCCCTATGATTACAAAATATCAACGTAGCCTCGTTTCCGATCTTGCATACCAGTGAAAAAAGAACATCTAACTTGTCCTCTCCATCAGCTATAACAGCTTTCAATTTAAGATCAGGGGCATTAGATTTATTGCGAAGGAAATTCAACTCTATTGGATTCTTCACTCCCGTGAAAGAGGGTATATCCTGCATTTGTGTAGCCGAAGTCAGCACTCGTTTTTTGACAGCCGGAAGCTGCCTGATGATGTACGACATATCCTCCTGAAAACCAAATTCAAGAGCTTTATCAAATTCATCCAATATCAATGTTTGAATTTTATCTGTACTGAATGCTTCGCGGCGCAAATGATGTGCAATGCGGCCCGGTGTACCAATCAACAAAGCGGGTGGTTGCGAAAGGTTGTCCCTTTCTATTTTAGTAGAATGGCCGCCATAACAGCAGTTCACCTTAAAGCCATTTCCCATTGCTTTAAACACTTGTTCAATCTGCAAAGCAAGCTCACGTGATGGGACTAATATCAATGCCTGTACCAGTGGCACATTGGCATCTAACACACTTAACAAAGGCAATAAAAATGCAAGAGTTTTACCCGAGCCTGTTGGGGCAAGCAAAATGATGTCGCTTTTTTTATCGGCATTAATCGCAGCATGCTGCATTTCGTTTAACGCTGTTATTTTTAAATTATCCAGTACCTTTTTTATCATTTGCTCTGCTTAGAAAGTGCAAAGATAACCATTACAATCCCCGCAAAATTAACTTAATGCATTAAGGGACTAAATAGTAGTGTGTATTGTCAGAAAAAAAGTTCCTGTATCAGGAAAAATAAGCCTACAGCTGCAAACCCAAGGCTTACAAACCACAATGGCCTTCGTCGTGTTATAATGGATATTGCACCAATAGCAATTGAAGCTTGGAAAAGCGTCACTCCCCGCGCAAGTACATCGTGACGCTCAACATGAGTATCAGATTCTTTCTGAAACTCAGTGGCCTTTTTCATGATATCCTGCTGCTGTTGCTTGTATTTAGCTATCTTTTTATTATCAACCGTGTCCGATTGTTTGCCCATAACTACCAACACATGATCTGTAGAGGCAAGCAATTCCGCCTTAATTCCTTTAGACTGATAAAATGCCCATTGATCGGATGCATGTATTTGGGTTAACATCGCATCATCAGCATGATTACCTGCTAAAAGGCCAGTGATAGCAGCCAGCACAGCTATAACTGCTGTAGATAATGCCACGTACATCACCCATCTGTCTTTACTCTCACTATGGTGTAATATTTCATGGGCATGCTCATTGCTTTGCTCGTGAATTTTTTCGGAATAATCTTCTATTTCGTCCATGTAATTATGTTAAGATTGCAGAACAAATATAGTACGAATTATTACGACCGTAAATATCAATTAATATAACTACGCGGCTCTTTTATGCTGATGCTTGATAAAATCGGCTATTGTGATCAATTCATCACGGGTAAATTCAGCTTGCCCGTTGTATATCCAATAATCCATTTCTTCATCAAACTTTATATCACCCAGGTTTAATTCACCTTCGGTCAATCGATAATTTCCATTTTCTGATAGGCTACCTACAGCTATATCGCTATTAATAGCTGTTATGGTAATATCGTGCTTGCCGTCTGTTAAATTAAAAGTGTGTTGTAAAAAAGTATTCATATTGTAATAACCTATTTAGTACTTTTTTGTTTAACGTTGGCGGATAGATTGACTGACTACCAATTCATCAAAGCCATAACCCTCTTAAATTCAAGCTGTAAAGGCGCTTCAATATTGATAATATTTTTGGTGATGGGGTGAGTAAAAGACAAACTTGATGCATGCAATAGCATGGTAGTCATTTCCCAATTTGCTTTAAAAAAGCGGTTTTGTTTATTACAGCCATGGGTACGGTCTGCTATTATTGGATGTGAGATATGCGCCATATGCTTCCTGATCTGATGCATGCGCCCGGTTGAAGGTGTAACTTCTATCAATGAATACCTGGATGTTGGATGCGAGCCTAATGGCACATCAATCTCGGCACGCTTTAGGGTGATATAATTTGTAAAAGCTTCCTGCAATGTTCCATTTTCCTTCCTTAATGGATAATCAATATCCTCGCTATCAGGCGTATGCCCGCGAACAATAGCATGGTATTTCTTTTTCACCAGGTTGTCAGCAAATTGCTGGTGCATAGCTATTTCCACATCTTTATTAAACGCGAATAGCAATACCCCGGCTGTTTTTCTATCCAGGCGATGAACAGGATTTACCCACTGCCCTACCTGATCGCGCAATATTTGCAAGGCAAACTCTTCAACATCCGCAGCAATGGATGAACGATGGACTAACAGGTCATGTGGTTTATTTATAGCAATTAAATGCTCATCGCGGTACAAAATCTCTAACATTCGGGTGTAGTCTGCATTTGCCGCAAAGATAACCTATTACATACAACGGGCAGAACTTGTTAGTTGAAGATCTCTGTTTTTTAATATTTACGAGGGTAAATTGATTATTTTTTATAATTTTAAGAAAGATAAACCAGTCCTATTAATAGTCGGCTGATTATTTACCAATTTATACGCTATTTTTTAAAAACTGCTTGATTATTAAATCATTCATGAAAAGAATTGTACTTCTGATTCCTTTTTTATTGTTTTTTTACCCGGCATTTTCAAACCAGAATTATGATACTTTATTAAATAAGCTTAACGATGTTTTAGACAACAAAAAAACATTCGACCAGCAAAAAACAACAAGAATTGAAAAGCTTGAAACTTACCTGAATAGCAACCATATTAACGATCTGAATTTTAGGTACAACTTGTACTTAAGCCTGTATAATGAGTATAAATCATTTAACTATGATAAGGCTTATGACTATGTTCAAAAATTGCAGCAAACAGCTCATTTATTAAACGACCCATCAAAAATTGCCCTTAGTAAAATTAAGCTTGGCTTTATATTGCTTTCCTCGGGGATGTTTAAAGAAACCTTTGATTCACTTAAAACAGTTAATGTAAAGGTTTTAAATAATGACGCGAAAAAGGAATATTACTTTTTAACGGCCCGGACATATTACGACTTATCCGACTTTGACAAGGATAATTATTACACGCCTATTTATGTTAAACGTGCCGGCATGTATACCGACTCGGCCACGGTGCTATGTAACAGTAACTCTTTTGAGTACATTTATTATTCCGGCTTAAAATATCTTAAAACAGGAAATACTGATAAAGCCATTACAGCGCTTAAGCAACTAATTGGTAAATACAAACTTACCGACCATCAATTCGCGGTTACCGCATCCACTTTGAGTGATATTTATATTCGCAAAAGCGAGCCCGACAGTGCCATTTCCTTGTTAATAAGAGCTGCCATGGCCGATGTGCGCTCGTCAACCAAAGAAGCCGCGGCCATGACAAACCTGGCTCAGCTACTATACCAGAATGGCAATGTAAAAAATGCCTACGTATATATTAAACAAGCCATGGATGATGCCATATTTTATGGCGCAAGGCAAAGAAAACTACAGGTAAGCGCCATACTACCCGTTATTGCCAGCGATAGGATAAATAATGAGGAAGAGCAGAAACGAGCGCTCTTCTTTTACGCATCGTTATTAACTATTTTGGTAAGCATAGTAATTGTGTTTTCGGTGATTATTTATAAGCAGTTACAAAAATTAAAGATCGCCGATAAAATAATACTGGACACTAACCACAACCTGGAGAAAAGTATTATCGAGTTAAACGAAGCCAATACCATAAAGGAAGAATATATAGGTTATTATTTCAACCTAATATCAGAATACATAAACAAGCTTGAAAAGTTTAAGCGTTCTGTAGATAATAAACTTACCACAAAACGCTATGAGGATATACGCATAATAGTTAACAACATCAACCTTACAAAAGAACGCGAAGAATTGTTTATTAATTTCGATAAAGCCTTTCTTAAGATCTTCCCCAATTTTGTAAACAGTTATAATGAACTGTTTTGTGAAGACAACAGGGTTAAACTATTACCCAACCAACTATTAAATACCGACCTGCGCATATTCGCCCTGGTAAGGCTTGGAATTTGCGATACGGAAAAGATTGCCCATATACTTGAGTATTCTGTAAATACCATATATAACTACAAAGCCCGGATTAAAAGCAAATCCACCATCCATAACGATGAATTTGAGCACGCTATTATGGCTATAAAAGCCATTTAAATACAAACTTAAACTTTATATTGTTTATATAGGGTTTATATTTTAAACCTATTCAATATTACAAATACCACTGATTATCAATTACTTAAATACAAAAATCCTTTCAACTCTTTTATATTTTAGTTTTGAAACTTGTTGCAGATAATTTAATCTCTTCTCTTTGATATGAGAATTGCAGCAAGCTAAACCATAGGCTGTAATTACTGATTGTAACCTCTTTTTTAAATTTTTATTGAATTATGAGAATGTATCAAAACCTTAACCGGGTATTGAACCGTTTTTTTGTATGCGCGAAACCGCATATGCAAAAAAAGCAGCTTAATACCCACCTGCTTTCCGGATAAAATTATCTGACTCACAGACAAGTAACCAAACAAAAACTTATCAATTAATAACCTAAAAATGAAATCATTATGTATAAAAAACAATTACTATTAAAGTTACTTTTTTGTCCTTTGCTTTTATTGATATCCTTATCGTCATTCGCACAGGTATCAGTTACAGGTAAAGTTACCGACGAAAAAGGGAATCCCTTTCCAGGTGTGACCGTTTTAATAAAGGGAACCTCAAATGGAACAAACACAGATGTGAATGGTAATTATACTATCCACACGAAAAATTCAGATGTACTTGTATTTACAAGTGTTGGCTACGCCAGGCAAGAGATAGCGGTAAATAATCGTCAAACCATCAATGTTACTATGCATGAAGACAACCAAAGCTTAGATGAGGTTGTTGTTGTTGGCTACGGTACACAAAAAAGGAGGGATCTTACCGGTTCTATAGCATCTGTTAAAGGTGATGTATTTAAAGATCAACCTATCACAAATCCTATAGAAGCTTTAGAAGGTAGGGTTGCCGGTGTAAACGTAATTACAGCCTCGGCTGCGCCGGATGCAGTTCCGCAAATTATTATACGTGGTGTTGCGTCATTCTACCAACCCAATCCGCTTTACATTGTTGATGGGATAAGGCAAGCGGATTTAAACAATGTTAACCCACAGGATATCGCATCTATTGATATTGCTAAAGATGCAGCCTCAGCAGCAATTTATGGCTCCGCTGCAGCGGGCGGTGTAATCCTCATCACCACTAAAAAGGGATCAAATGCTGGCGCGCCGCCATTAATTACGTTTAGCGCGAGATATGGCGTAACCAAACCAAAACTGGTTCAATTGCTTGATAAAAATGATTATTTAAAAGTTCAAGACATCATAAACCCAACTGTTTTCACAGGTAAAGGAGGTTTAGATACCCTGGCAAACACCAATTGGGTTAATGAGCTTTATCGTACAGGTACCGAACAAAATTATAACCTGTCAATCTCGGGAGCATCATCCAATATCAATTACTTGATATCAGGATTTTATAATCAACAAACAGGTATATTCATTCACAATTACTCCAACATTGGTGGTGCACGTGTAAACACTGATTATAAACTGAGTAAATATCTTACTATAGGCGAGCAAATTGATGCATCTCAACGCATTACATCGCCATTGGTGGGTGCGCAAGCTAGTTTAGCAAATGCACCATTCCGTACACAACCTATTATTCCGGTTTACAATGAAAATGGCTCATATGGCACCGAACCTGCTGGATATGGAGCGCAATATTCGGGCCCTAACCCTTTAGGAGCAGTTAATTCAGCAACAGCACAGGATACCAAAAACAATTTTCAGGGTAATTTATATGGCGACCTGAAATTACCTTTCCATTTGGACTTCAGAACAACATTAGGTTATAGCTATTACCTGGAAACGGAAGATATATTCCAAAACACATACAATTTTGGCCCTGTATCATCAAACGTTAATTCATTAAATAAATCATACGCCCAAAGCAGCCAATTGACAACTAATTATGTGCTATCATATAATCAAAGCTTTGGCAAACATAACATTAGCGCTTTAGCTGGTTATGAACAGATAGTTCAAAAAACAAATAATATATATGCCGGTGAAAGTTATGTAGGTGTAAACGGATACTCTTTTGTTCAAACATCACTATCAACTTTAAACCTTGCCGGTACTTATGATCCGCAGGGTTTAATAAAATCACAATTCGCACGGGTAAATTATAACTTTAATGAGCGATACTTTTTATCAGGATCAATAAGGCAGGATGCTAATTACACAGTTTTTGGCCCTGATAAACAAAAGGGTATATTTCCGGCTGCATCAGCAGGCTGGACAATTAGCGAAGAACCATTTTTTAAAGCTGCTTTACCAGCTATAAACAGCTTGAAATTCCGTGCCAGTTATGGCCAATTAGGTAATAGCTCCATACCTCCGTTTGGATTCACTGTACCTTACCAGCAAAACAACATTTCTACTGGTATAGCAGGTGGTGCACAAGGTTTTGCCCCAGGACAGCCATTCCAGTTAGGTAATACTTTAACTGGTATACCTAACCCTGATTTGCATTGGGAAACAATTACTGAAACCAACATAGGTATTGACGGTGAAGCCTTGCATGGTAGCCTCTATTTTACTGCTGAATGGTATAACAAGAAGACTTCAAACATGTTATACCCGCTTACATTGTCTCAAAGTAGCGGTTTTTCATCGTATTATGTCGCTAACATTGGCGATGTGGATAACCACGGCTTTGATTTTATGGCAGGTTATCGCCACACGTTTGGAAAACTTGGTGTTGATATAAGTGCTAATGCCAGCTTTAACACAAACAAAGTTACTAAGTTAAGTGGCGCAGCTACTGATGCTGTATATGGTGGGTATAACTGGTACACGCCAGACCCTGGTAACGTAGCATTTAGCGCACAGCCTAGCCAAAACATAACAATTACTAAAGTCGGCTTGCCATTCGGTTCATTCTATGGTTATAAAGTTTTAGGCATATTCACTAATGAGGCTGCAGCCCAAAAGCAAATTATTAATGGCAATAAAGCAAATGTAGGCGATTTAATTTACGCAAACACTGATGGCAGTGTTGATGCAAATGGTAACAGTACAATTGATGCTAATGACAGGCAGGTAATTGGTAACCCTAACCCTAAAATGATTTATGGTTTTAACCTGCACTTCAGTTACCAGGGGTTTGATTTAGCCATGCTATTTAATGGTGTTGCCGGTGTGCAATTGTATAATGGTGTAAAAGCTTATGAACAAACCGTTTTCCAGGATGGTAACTCAACCAGCCAAATTTTTAACGATTCATTTTTTGGTTCAAACGGCCTTACATCACAACCAAGGTTAGGCGTTCCAACTGCAGGAGGCTTTACAAGGGATCCTAACCAAAATTACTCTTCGGTTAATAGTTATTTTGTTGAAAGCGGCGCTTATTTAAAACTTAAAAACATACAATTAGGCTATACCTTCTCGGGTAATGTGTTAAAACAGCTGGATGTGAAGAGCCTGAGAGTATTTGTGATGGCTAACAACCTGTTAACCTTTACCCATTACAAAGGCCTTGATCCGGAGTTAGGCAGCGAAATGTCTAATGGTGGATCAATCAGCCCTACTTCACAAGGTATTGATGCAGTAACAAATTACCCTCAAGCCAGGATTTACTCGGCTGGTGTGGATGTTAGTTTTCAATAATAACCATTTAAAATTATCAAGATGATAAAGAAAAAATATATAGCAGCACTCGCACTTATTTTATTGGCGGGATGTAAAAAGGCCCCGATAAATGTTGGGCCACAAAATGAATATGCGAGCAGTACGTATCCCAAAACAGTTACCGACTTGCAAAGTGTACTGGTATCATGTTATGCAAATCTGCGTGATCAGGGTCTGTTTGGGTTTCACTTTTTACCTAAAGCATTATCAAATTCAATGCACACGGTTAACTCTGAATACAATGGTGACCCGGGATGGAACGAAATGGCGGCTAATAACCTATCGGTTGGTAATGAGTATGCATCAGAAACATGGGCCGCTTGTTATACAGGTATAAAAAACTGTAACGTTACCATTTTTGCCGCCAGTACGCTATTAAAAAACAACCCATCTGCAGATCAGCAAACTATTAATTTAGTATTAGGACAGGCATATTGCCTCAGAGGGTGGTATTATATGGAATTAGAATGCTTATATGGTCAGGACTATATGAAGGCCGGGGGTGTAAATGGAGATGAGTTAGGAGTACCATTATATACCGCTGTGCCTACAAACCTAGCCGGCACACAAGTGGCGCGCAGCCCTGTAAAAGATGTTTGGGCTTTGATTATAAGCGATGAAAAACAAGCTGCTACCTTACTTAAAGGCCAGGTATGGCCTTCAACTGATTTGGCAAGGGCAACTGAATGGTCGGCAAAAGGTTTATTGGGTAAAGCCTATGTTTATACCGAGGATTGGGCAGATGCACAAACCACGTTATTGGATGTTATTCAAAACAGTGGCAAATCACTAATGCCTTATGCTACTTATCATGATGCTTTTAACGGTGATAATAAGTTTAATAGCGAATCATTATTGGAGTTGTATGTTGATCAAAATTCAATGGGCGGCTATGGTATATATAGTGGTGCCGCAAACTCATCCACAATTAATGGGCTCATCTGGTCGCCAAATACATTTGGCGGAGGCGATGGAACAGAAGGCAGTGTCTTGTCAATGGGTTATGGCAATGAGTTTTTCCACGATCAAAACGTAATTCGTTTCGGCTTTCCATTAAGCTCGGTATATAACCTGGTAGCTAACCCTAACTATAATGCCTCACAAACAGCATCATATTTAAACCCTAAAGTAATTCAAGACCCTACTTATACGCAGGCATCATTAAATGTTCGTACTAACCAAACAGCCGACCCTCGCTTATTTGTTAATGCCTTGCAGCCATGGGTTGACTCAGTTAAATTTGATGGAACCAATTTTGCAAAAGTAGCTAAGACAATTGTTTACGCTTTTCAAACTAATCATTATGGTTTTAGTGTAAGAAAATATTCACCTATTGATTATAACGAGAATTCCATCAACTCTGATAAATGGGATTACTACCTATTGCGTTTAGCTGATGTATATTTATTATATGCGGAAGCTAATATCAAAGGTGGCAATACGGCTCTAGGTTTGGAATATCTGAACAAAGTTAAACGCAGAGCGTATGGCTTGCCTATCAACACACCTTCAGATATTGATTATGCATCAACAACCGATGCAACACCTGCAAATAATTCGCTTGATCCAGATCCTGTATTGGGTCATAACCCGCTTTACTATGAGCGTTGGGCCGAATTATTTAACGAAGGCTCCTGGTGGTTTGATGTGTGCAGATGGAAAATTGGTGATTCTGAAGCCGCATATTACGGTTCGGCTTTAAATGCAACACAGCCCCTAACAACAACATTTGTTGATAGCAAATCATACACCTGGCCTATACCGCTAAGTGAATTAAACACAAACAGTAAAGCTGTTCAAAATCCCGGATATACTCATTAATAGTTGGTTAAGTGCGGAGCCCGTAAAAAGGCTCTGTGCTTTTTAATCTCTCCGGAAAAATCATCTTATACAAATGTTACCCAAATAAAATTATTTGAGTGAATACTCATGGTATTTTTTCACCAAAAACATACTTGAAACCAATGCTTCAACCTATGAAGCCTATACCATTAAATTATCCCAAAATGAAAAAAATACTTACCTGCATCATCAGCCTGTTATTGCTTAACCATGTTACGGCGCAGCAGGCAACTCCCATTAGTGCAAGTATGAATAAAGTTAAGCTTGATTTTATGCTTGATGCAGGTGGACGGCCGGAATATAAGGTTGACTATGCCGAGAAACCATTAATAACCACATCGCGCATGGGAATAAAACTCGCGAATGATATTTCGCTCGACAGCAATTTTGCGATAATAAACACAGAAAGAAAATCTGTTGATGAGCAATGGAAACCTGTTTGGGGCGAAGTAAGTACCATACGCAACCATTATGAGCAGGTAACCATCCATCTAAAGCAAAAAAACAATTTGGGCAGGTTAATGGATATTGTTTTCAGGATTTTTGAAGACGGCATAGGCTTTAGATATGAATTTCCGATTCAACCAAACCTAAAATATTTTATTGTATCGGATGAGGTAACAGAATTTGCCCTAACCGGCGACCACAAAACTTTTTGGATACCCGGCGATTATGATACTAATGAATACCCATACAGCACGACCAAAATAAGCGAAATTGATAACCGCAACATGGTTAATGGCTCGGACGACATTGCTGTTAAGGTATGCCCCGATAGATATGCCGTGCAAACACCTTTGATGATGAAAACCGCCGATGGTTTATACATCAATATTCACGAAGCGGCTTTAGTTAATTATAGCTCAATGCAATTACATGTGGATACCAAAACATTCAAGCTTAAAGCAAGCTTAGTGCCCGATGCTGTTGGCAATATGGCTTATATGCATGCAGCCTGCCATACACCGTGGCGTACAATTATAGTAAGTAATAAAGCAGGAGAAATACTTACCTCGAAAGTTATTCTGAATTTAAATGATCCATCAAAAATTGAAAATACTTCGTGGATAAAGCCTATGAAATTTATTGGCGTGTGGTGGGAAATGCAAACCGGCAAAAGCACCTGGAATTATTCAAACCGGTCAGATACTGTTGGCACCGATGGTTTACTTATACCAAATCATACTCATGGCGCAAATACCGCCAATGTTGAACGCTATATTGATTTCGCGGCGAAAAATGGAATAAAAGGAGTTTTGGTAGAAGGCTGGAACTATGGCTGGGAAAACTGGTTTGGCAACTGGCAAGAAAATGTATTTAGCTTTGTTACCCCCTACCCTGATTTTGATGTAGCAGCAATAACACAATATGCAAAAGATAAAGGCGTAGTGATGATTATGCATAATGAAACATCAGGCTCGGCAACTGATTATGAGCGACAGATGGACACTGCCTTCCGTTTTATGAATAAGTACGGCTACACGTCGGTTAAAACGGGCTATGTGGGCAAGATCGTTCCACGGGGAGAACATCATGACGGCGCATGGATGGTAAACCATTATGTCCGCGCAGCGCAAAAAGCGGCTGAATATCATATCATGATTGATGAGCACGAACCGGTTAGGCCAACTGGCTTACAACGCACCTACCCTAACTGGATGGCTTGCGAAGCCGGACGTGGCAACGAATACAATGCATTTGGACATGGAGACAAACCTGAACACGAAACCATAATGCCGTTTACCCGCTTTATGGGCGGCCCTATGGATTTTACCCCGGGTATACTAAAGGTTAAAGACTACACCGTTTTACCAAATAAACAAGTACATACTACATTGGTAAAGCAATTGGCGTTATACGTGGTTCTTTACAGCCCTATACAAATGGCGGCTGATTTGCCCGAGAATTATGAAAAATATGCGGATGCATTCCAGTTTATTAAAGACGTTGGCGTTGATTGGGATGATACAAAGATCATTCAAGCCGAACCTGGAGAGTATATAACAACTGCCCGTAAAGAAAAAGGAACAGAAAATTGGTACATTGGCGCAGTAACTAATCAGGATGGACGTGACGAAACTGCATCTCTTGATTTCTTAAACAAAAGGCAAAAGTACATCGCGACTATTTATGCTGATGGCGATGATGCTGATTGGGACAAAAACCCGGAATCGTATAAAATCACTTCTTATCTGGTTGACGCAAATACTAAACTAAAATTAAAATTGGCGCCAGGTGGTGGCGCTGCTATAAGTATTAAACCCGCAAATGGAGATACTAAAGGACTAACAAAATATAAATAGAGCTACATGTATAAGTTAATTTCGGTTGTTGTAATTTGTTTATCCTGTTTAGGCTGTAGTAAAAGCAGTTCATCACCAAATAATACCAAAGTTGTTACCAAATCTGACACTACAACATTAACCGTTGATAGTGTTGGGCCACAACCTGTTGTTAAAACTAATACCCAAAAAGTTTATGTGCATTACCTGCCCTGGTTTGAAACCCCGGCAACATCACCAGATGGTAAATGGGGGCAGCACTGGACGATGGCTAATGAAAATCCGGATATAATTACCAATGGAAAAAGACAAATAGCATCCTATTTTTATCCTATGACCGGGCCTTATGCAAGCTCCGACAGAGATGTTATCGACTATCAGTTGCTACTCATGAAATACTCCGGTATTGATGGTGTAATTGTTGATTGGAACGGGACGCATAATGTTTACGATTATCCGTTGATAAAACGCAATACAGATTCCCTGTTTAGCAGGATACCAAATGCAGGTCTACAATTTAGTATTTGTTATGAAGATGCCCAACTGGCTAATGTAAAAGCGATAGCTAATATTGATACGGTTACAGCCGCGCAGCAGGATTTCGCTTACTTACAATCAGCCTATTTTGGCAGCAAAAGTTATGCTAAGATTAATAATCAACCTTTATTATTGAATTTTGGGCCGCAGGGAATGAAGACACCTAATGATTGGCAACAAGCGTTCTCCGGCCTATCGGTAAAACCACGGTTATTGCCGCTTGCCTATGAAGACAATATTACCGGCAACGCTGCCAGCGGTGAGTTTATTTGGGTACAATCATCAAACCTTACTAATCTACAAAACTTTTACTCGCAACGCGCGCCATCACTTAGCACATGGGTTGCAGGTGCCTATCCCGGCTTTCAGGATTTTTATAAACCCGGAGGATGGGGTAATACTTTGTTTTTAATAAGTTATAACGGCACCGGTACATTAACTAGCACACTTAATCTGGCTAAAAGTGCTAACGCGCAATATCTGCAACTAATTACATGGAATGATTATGGCGAAGGCACTATGATTGAACCAACTGATGACTTCGGGTTTACATTTTTGCAAGCCATACAACAATACACGGGAGTAAAATATACGGTCACCGAATTGCAACTAATATACAAATGGTACACCTTAAGGGTTAAGTATAAAGGCAATACTACAAATGAAACCCAGCTTACACTAGCATATAACTACCTTGTATCGCTGCAAGTTGCAAAAGCTACCACGATAATTAATGGAATGAATTAATAAATTACTGTTACGCCAAACAAAATACAATTAATAGAATTTAATACTTAGCCTATGTTAAGCACAATAAAACACTTAACATAAACATAATATTAAATTCACATGATTATGCTATACATTTGGCACACAAAATTTTATGAAACAACCAAAACAAAAATCACCCGTTAAGTCAGCACGCAAAACCGCAAAACTGGATATACAACAACGCCTTATAGCAACCGTAAAAGCCATAGCCGTAAAGTTTGGCCAGGACGAAGGAAAACTGACGAAAAAATTCCAGAAAAAATCAAAAAGACTGGCTAAAAAAATAGTTGAGGAATTAAAAATAGCTAAACCTAGCGCAGCTAAGAAACCCAAAGAGGTTAAAGCGCCATCTTCTGCGGTAAAACCTGCAAAAGCAAAAGCTGTTGGGGCTTCTGTAAAAAAAGAAACAGAGATCAAAACGGCTAAAAAACCTGCTGAAAAAAAAGCTGCTGAAAAAAAACCTCAACTTGCGAAACCAGAGGTTACTAAAAGCAAATAATAAACTTATTTCAATCGGCTTTTGCCATTGATAACTTCTTTGATCTGCAAATCGAAGAAGTTATTTTTTTATATACCTGTTATTACCGCTCAAAATATTACCTTCAAAATTATTAAATTGCCTGTTAAAGCTGTTTAAAATTAAATGGTAAGTATTAAACCCACTAAAAAAAAGCTTAAAAAATTAGACGCCGTTAGGGGATTTGCCGCTGTTTATGTTGTGTTGCATCATTTATTTGCCGCCCGG
>Ga0302197_10000718_pt1 | contig 33343 bp, 32 predicted proteins | sample II_Bog_N2_1_FD_193526 | JGI IMG/M metagenome (GOLD analysis project Ga0302197, IMG submission 193526) | Peat permafrost microbial communities from Stordalen Mire near Abisko, Sweden - II_Bog_N2_1 | ecosystem: Environmental > Terrestrial > Soil > Wetlands > Peat | place: Sweden: Abisko... | reverse complement strand
GCCAATGCGCGTTCTTTTTTAGGAAACCATTCAGCAACTGTTTTTATTGATGCGGGGAAATTGCCCGCTTCGCCAACACCAAATAAGCTTCTGATAACGGTATGTGTAACTACAGAGCTACCTGCAAACGCATTAGCGATACCGAACACTGACCATATGATAAGCGACAGCGCCAGTCCTAATTTTGTACCTATTTTATCAACAACAAAACCTGCAACAACAGTTATGCCGGCATAGAATCCGGTAAAGCAGGCGGTTACATAAGAGTATTGATTGTCAGTCCAGCCAAAGCCACCTTTAGTTATCGGCAAGCAAAAGAAATCTTTTACATAGCTGATCACCTGCCTGTCCATATAATTGATGGTAGTAGAAAAAAGCAGGAGCGAAGCAATTATCCATCTGTAGTTCCTGATCTTTGCTTCTTTTAGCATAATTTATGACTAAGTTTTACCTGGATGCTTTCACCAGATTTAATGCTTGTTGTGTATCATTAACTAGCTGCTCATATAAGCCTTTTGCTAAAATATCTTTGGTGATAAGCTTACTGCCCAAGCCAACAGCGCAAACTCCGGCTTTAAACCATCCACTTAGATTCTCGATGTTTAACTCTACGCCACCAGTTGGCATAAATAATTGCCCAGGGAAAAGTTCTTTTATCGCGCTTAAAAAAGAATGTCCTAAAATATTAGCAGGGAAAAGTTTTATCAATCCTGCACCATGCTGTTGCGCTAAAAATATCTCTGTAGGCGTCATGCAGCCCGGGCACCATAGTACGCCATTATCCTGGGCTATTTTTGCCACTGCAGGGTTAACAATTGGTGCCACAATAAAATCTGCGCCAGCATTGATGAAATAAATAGCTTCAGCTTCAGTTTTTATTGTGCCGATACCTAATATCAGTTCCGGCATTTCATCTTGCTGCGCTTTTTTTAATAATTTAAAGTTCTCCAACGCCGCGGGCCCACGATTGGTGTACTCAATCACTTTTATACCAGCACTATACAAGGAACGAGTAATCTGTAAGCTTACTTCCGGGTCCTGATGAAAAAATAACGGCAGCATACCCTGCGCTACAATACTATTAACTATGTCTTGATTGGTGCTCATTTGGTAATTGCGTTTTTAATTTCGTCCCGGGTTCTGCAAGTCGCATCGCCCTCTAAAAATAGTTTGTCAAAAGCTGCTGCAGTTGCAAATTCAAGTATTTCGGCAGGTAAGTTTTGATTATAAAAGCCATAAATAAGGCCTGCCATAAAGCAATCTCCGCTCCCAACCTTGTTTATTATTTTCGCGGCAGCGTAATCGGCTGTATTGTAATATTCGCCACCGGCATATAGCGATGTATAGTAGGTAATTCCTCCATCTGCATCAAACCTAAAGGTATTGGCAACAGTTTTGCATTTAGGATAATTTTCAGTGATATATCGCGAGGTTTTTAAGGCTGCTTGCAGGTAATTTTCTTTTTGTGCGATAATATGTAGTTCGTCCTCAACAGGTATACCCAGCATTGTTTCCGCTGCCCAGATATTGCCCATAACCAGGTCGCAATAGCTCACCAATTCAGGAATAACCTGTTCGGGGCTTTTACCGTACTTCCATAATTTTGAACGATAATTCAAATCAATAGATATGGTGATGTTTTTTGCAGATGCAGCTATCAGGGCTTCTTTGCAAACATCTGCTACATTTTGGTTAATAGCCGGGCAAATCGCGCTGAAATGAAACCAGCTAATTCCGTCAAGCACCTTATCCCAGTCGATCATGCCGGGTTTTAGTTCTGCAAATGCCGAATTAGCACGATCATAGATAAGAGAATCATTCTTTATATCTGCTCCTTTGGTCAAAATATATAAACCTACCCGGTCACCATAATAATAGGTTTTTTCAGCATCAATACCCTTATTTTTTAAGTGTGTGGTGATCTGTGCCGACATGTGATTAGCAGGCAATGCTGTAAAATACTGTACCGGAACATCCCACAGAGCCAGGGCCGTGGCAACGTTTAGTTCAGCGCCGCCCATGTAAAATGGAACGTTATTTTTTTTAAGCCAATTACCTTCGGCATCAAGACTGATCCTAAACAATAATTCGCCAAAGCATACTACCTTACCCAAATTCTTTTAATTAGTTTGTTTATATATTGGTAACTTACAGATAGCAGCGGGTAACTCAAAATGCAGCAGCCATTTTATCCGAAGTGAATACCAAAAATATGCGGAAAAGCCGCCTTTTCAAACTTTATGAGGTTATTATTTACTACATCGATGTAGTAAATAACAGGATAATATCAGTGTAAGCTGTAACTGATTTTATGTTAAAAGGCTCTTAAAAAAAGTATCTTCATAATCAGGTGAAAAATTTAAAATATTATTAAGGTAATCAAATTCTTCTTTTTGATGGGTGGTGGTTAAAACGATGCATTTCATACCTGCATTAAAAGCTGTCTCCGCGCCTTTGGGCGTATCTTCAAAAACGATACAATCAACGGGATTCACCTGTAGTAATTCGGCTGCATTTAAAAACGTTTCCGGATCTGGTTTACTCATTTTAACATCGTCGGCGCTTACAATTGCTTTAAAGTAATGGCGGATATTCAGGTTATCCAAAACAAAATCAATATTAAACGGAATTGCGGCAGAGCCGATGGCCATCGGAATGTTCTTTTGATAAGCAGTTTCCAACAGATCATGTAGGCCGGGGATCAATTTTAAATGCGGCAGAAATTCCTCCTGGTATTTTTTCTCCTTCTCGATCGAAAGTGTATCCATTTCGGCTTGGGTAAATCTATCTGGTCCAAACACCCTAATCAGTACTTCCGGATTCTTACCGTACATTTCTTTTTTAACATCTTCCCAGGTAAGGTTAGCGCCCAGTTCATTATTAAACAGATCTAGCCACGCCTTGGTATGATACGTCATGTCATCTATTATAGTGCCGTTTAAATCAAATAGCAAAGCTTTTGGAGTCATATGTTGTTATGTTGATAGATATTGCAAATATAAAAATATGCAGGAGTGGAGTAAGTTTTATAAGTATGAATTATACACTAATAAATTATCCAAATGTATTTTAGATTTGGAAATGTTGTGAATATCTGATGCATTCAGATTTTGTTTGATAATTAACCCACCAAGTTATATTTTATAGATCAGAGAAAGTTTTTCTGCAAAAACTTTTATTTGCAAATAAATTAGTGTTATTTCGACACGTATTATAAATCAATATGAGTAAAGACCAATTTGTTATAGGGGTTGACTATGGCACCGATTCCGTACGCTCAGTTATTATCAATGCCAGAAATGGCGAAGAAATGGCTTCATCGGTATACAATTATCCGCGTTGGCAAAAAGGCTTGTATTGCGATGCGCCGAATAACCAATTCAGGCAGCACCCGCTTGATTATATAGAAGGATTAGAAATAACGATAAAAGATTGCATTAAAACCGCAGGCGGTGCAACTGTTGCCAGTAATATAAAAGGATTATCAGTTGATACTACTGGTTCAACCCCGGTAGCGGTAGATAAAACCGGTACACCACTTGCGCTAACGGCCGCCTTTACTGAAAATCCCAATGCCATGTTTGTGCTTTGGAAAGATCACACAGCGGTTAAAGAAGCTGCGGAAATTAATGAGCATGCCACCAAATTCAGCGTAAATTATCTTAAATATGTTGGTGGTGTTTATTCTTCGGAATGGTTTTGGGCTAAGCTTTTACATGTTTTAAGGGTTGATGAAAATGTTAGAAAAGCAACGCATTCGTGGGTAGAGCATTGTGACTGGATACCATTCCTGCTAACAGGTGGCAAAAACGCGAACGACATTAAACGGGGGCGTTGCTCGGCAGGCCATAAAGCCTTATGGGCAGAAGAATTTGGCGGATTACCACCGGATGCGTTTTTCGCTACGCTGGATCCTGTTTTAAAAGGATTTACCTCAAAGTTATTTACGGACACATATACTGCCGACCAGGCTGCAGGCAAATTGAGCGTAGAGTGGGCACAACGGCTTGGATTGTCGACCGGTGTAATAGTTGGCACCGGCGCATTTGACGCGCATATGGGGGCAGTAGGAGGGCAAATAGAACCATATCACCTGAGTAAAGTAATGGGGACCTCCACTTGTGACATATTGGTAGCACCGGTTAATGAAATGAAAGATAAACTGGTACGCGGTATATGTGGCCAAGTAAACGGCTCGGTTATACCCGGTATGATTGGCCTTGAAGCCGGGCAGTCTGCTTTTGGCGATACCTATGCCTGGTTTAAGAATATCGTTTGCTGGCCGATGGATAAACTGCTTGGCCAATCATCCATTATTGATGGGCGAACCGCGGAAGCGCTAAAACTAGAGTTATCCGAATTGATCATACCCGAATTGAGCAGGCAAGCAGCATTGCTTTCTATTGATGAAGATAGCGAACTGGCGATAGATTGGTTTAACGGCCGGCGCACACCAGATGCCGATCAATCCTTAAAAGGAGCCATCACGGGCTTAGGTTTGGGTAGTGATGCCCCTAGAGTGTTTAAGGCATTGGCCGAAGCCACTTGCTTTGGGGCGAAAAGCATAGTTGAACGTTTTGTATCGGAAGGCATACCGGTAAAAGGGCTTATCGGCATTGGTGGGGTTGCAAAAAAATCACCGTTTGTAATGCAAATGATGGCTGATATATTGGGCATGCCTATCCGCATACATCAATTTAAACATACCTGCGCTTTGGGGGCTGCGATGTTCGCGGCTGTAGTGGCTGGTATTTATCCAACGGTGGAAGAAGCAATGGCCGCAATGGGTAGGGGCTTTGATGTGGAATATTATCCGAACGCGCAATACCAAGAAGTTTATAAGAGAAGATATAAGCAATATAATAGTTTAGGGGAGTTTGTGGCTTCTGAGATTGCGAATAGATTAAATAATCATAAGTAATATGAGCAAATATCAGCATATAAAACAAAGCGCATACGAGGCAAATATGCAATTGCCAAAATTAAACCTGGTGCTTTTTACCTTCGGTAATGTGAGCGCGGCCGACCATGAATTGGGCGTATTTGCTATAAAACCCAGTGGTGTACCTTATGAAAATCTTTCACCCGAAAAAATGGTTATTGTTGATTTTGATGGTAATACTATTGAGGGGGAACTAAGGCCTTCGTCGGATACTAAAACCCATGCCGTACTTTACAAGCATTGGAGCGATATTAACGGCATAGTGCATACCCATTCAACCTATGCGACCGCCTGGGCGCAATCGCAGCGATGCATCCCTGTTTTTGGTACCACCCACGCCGACTATTTAACAGTTGACATACCCTGCGCTCCACCTATGGAAGATGATATGATCCAAGGCAACTACGAGTATCAAACCGGGTTCCAGATCATGGATCATTTTAAAAAAGAAGGGTTAGACCATACAGAAGTTGAAATGGTTTTGGTAGGTAACCATGCCCCGTTCAGTTGGGGTAAATCTGCTGAAAAGGCTGTATACAATAGCGCGGTTCTGGAGGCAGTGGCGCATATGGCCTATCTTACCGAACAAATCAATCCACAGGCGAAGCGATTACAGGATTCCCTGATAAAAAAGCATTTTGAAAGAAAACATGGCCCCGATTCCTATTACGGCCAATAAATTAGTGAATGGTGAACAGTTAATTCTCACCACTCATTAATTCACTCAATCACTAACTCAATAATTATATATATGATCGATTTAAAAACATTTGAAGTTTGGTTTATTACCGGCAGCCAGAATTTATACGGAGAGGAAACATTAAAAAAAGTTGAAGAGCACTCACAAGAAATTGTAAAAGGAATAGATACTTCGGGTAAAATACCTGTGCGTGTAGTTTTCAAGCCAATTGTTAAATCATCGGAAGAAATTTATGCCACGATACAGGAAGCAAATGGGGCTAAAAATGTGATTGGTATAATTACATGGATGCACACATTTTCCCCTGCAAAAATGTGGATCCGCGGGTTAAGCATCTTACAAAAACCAATGCTGCATCTGCATACCCAGTATAATCGCGATATCCCGTGGAGCAGTATTGATATGGATTTTATGAACCTGAACCAAAGTGCGCATGGCGACAGGGAATTTGGCTTTATGGTATCGCGCATGCGGAAAAACCGCAAGGTAGTAGTTGGCCATTGGCAGGATACAGAAGTATTAAGCCAGATAAACACCTGGACACGCGCCGCGGCTGCCTGGTATGATTGGCAGGGCGCCAAGTTTGTGCGTTTTGGCGACAATATGCGTTTTGTTGCTGTTACCGATGGTGATAAAGTTGAAGCTGAGTTGAAATTCGGGTTTTCTGTTAATACTTATGGAATAGGCGACCTGGTGCAAATAATAAACGCGGTTAGCGATGCGGCAATTAATGAATTGATTGACGAATATGAAGCTAAATATACTATGGAAGCCGACCTGCGTAAAGGTGGTGCCAGGCATTCATCAGTTTATGAAGCAGCCAAAATTGAATTAGGATTAAAGAAATTTTTAAAAGACGGTGGTTTTAAAGGCTTTTCAGACACGTTTGAGGACCTGCACGGTATGGCGCAATTGCCGGGCATCGCATCACAACGTTTAATGGCCGATGGTTATGGTTTTGCCGGTGAAGGCGATTGGAAAACCGCGGCACTGGTACGTGCATTTAAAGTAATGGGCAGCGGGTTGCCGGGCGGTAATGCTTTTATGGAAGATTATACTTATCATTTCGACACTAATAACGCTTTAGTCTTAGGCTCGCATATGCTAGAGGTTGATGCCTCATTGGCTAATGGTAAAGTAAGCTTAGAGGTACATCCTTTAGGTATCGGTGGCAAAGCCGACCCGGCAAGGCTGGTATTTAACGTGGCTGGCGGCGAAGCGCTTAATGCATCCATTATAGATATGGGAAACCGTTTCCGTTTGATAATTAATGAGGTGAAAGCCATTGAACCGCAAAATAATTTACCTAACCTGCCGGTAGCCAGGGTGCTATGGAAACCATACCCTGACATGAAAATAGGTTGTGCCGCGTGGATATACGCGGGTGGAGCGCACCACACTGCATACAGCCAAAACTTAACAGCCGAACATTTGCAGGATTTTGCTGATATAGCGGGGATTGAATTTGTACGTATTGGTAAAGATACCAAATTGGATCAGTTCCGTAATGAGTTACGCTGGAACGAGGCGGCTTACAAGTAATACCTCTGCATAGACAGGGTTAAGTTTTAAGCAGTCCGTCTTTTTAAGATTATTAAATAATCATCTATTTTAGTCTTAAATTAAAATATCAGGTTGGTAGGGTTGGGGATCAGGTTTAAAAATGCCTGGAATTTGGCATAATAGTTTTGCATATTTAGTTGATAGTAAAACGCCCCCCTTCTTGATCCTGCTTTATCTTTTTCGGCTTGTTTAATCAGTAATCCGGTAGCCAATATTCGCTTGCTGAAATTACGCTTATCAATAGTGGTATTGTATACGCTTTCATAAAGGCTTTGCAGCTGAGGAATGGTAAACCTGCTGGGCAGCAATTCAAAAAGTATTGGATGTAGCGCTGCCTTATAGCGGATACGCCTTTTCGCCATTTCAACCATTTCTTGTTGGTCAAAAATAAGTTTTGGCATGCGTTTAAGCGAGAACCATTCCGGGTGATAATCTGTACTGAGTTGCTTTTGGTACTTGTTAATGTCTATAAGGGCAAAGTAGGCGGTGGATACTGTTCTTTCCACAGGATCGCGGAGCGGATTGCCGAAAGTATGCAATTGCTCCAGATACATGCCATCTAATCCGGTCAACTGTTTAAGTATCCGGTTTGATGCCTGATCGAGGCTTTCATTGGCTTCTACAAAGCCACCCATTAAACTCCATTTACCCATTTCAGGTTCGAATCCCCGTTGTATCAATAAAATTTTTAAAGTATCACCGTCAAATCCAAATATAATGCAATCTACTGCCTGTGTAAACCGGCTTTGTTTGGAGTATCTGATCATTTGAATAGTTAATCTTTGTTTCAAAGGTATATCTGCAAACTTAACATTTTCATTCTTAGCTCATATAAATCTAAACACATTTAGTTGAGCAAGTGATCGTACAAAAAACTAAATGAATAACGTTGTAAAGTATTGAACAAGGAGAATAGTTTACGGTAATAGCGTATGTTGGATATAATCTGTATCTATAAACCCTCATCTTAAAGGGATAAATGCATCAACCAGAATGCCTTCTTCAAGGCAAACCCAACTATATATGGTATAGGACGGTGCATAATAACCATCGCCGGGAATCCAAGGACAATAAAGATGACGGTACAGCAGAGTCGCAACTGTTATAATGAATATTCCCTTTTAGGTTAGGTTAAGCGCTTGCCTCAAATTAGGACTGTTTATTTAACATAGCTTCGGCTAAGGCAATATCTTCAGGAAAAGTGATCTTAATATTTTTGTAACTGCCTTCAATCATGTTTATTTTAATGCCAGCACTTTCAACTACAGTCGCGTCATCAGTAAACTTCACATCATAAGCTTGGTTGTAGGCTTTTTTTAGTAACGATCCTTGAAAAGTTTGAGGCGTTTGCACCAAATAGATATCTTCACGTAATAAACTAACTGAATAATCGCCTTGCATTTGCCTTATGGAATCCCGGCTTTTAACCGCTGTAATAGCATTGCCACGCTCGGCAGCGTAAGTAAATGATTTATCTATAATGGATGCGGCTGTTAGCGGGCGTACAGCATCATGAATAGCAATTACAGTGTCTGTGTGTTCAATTACATCCAAACCATTTTTAACAGAATGAAAGCGGGTTTCACCACCTTTTATTAGCTGGTAAGGTATAGTGAAGTTGTATTTTGTGCATAATTCCAACCATAAGTTGTGATAATCAGCATGCAATACCAAAATTAGATGGGGTTTAGCTTTAGCATTGTGGAATGCATGCATTGTATGCATTAAAATGGGCAACCCATTTACCAATAAAAATTGTTTGGGCAAAGCTGTTTGCATGCGTGTGCCTGAACCGCCGGCAACAATTATAGCGAAATTAGAAGGGGTATTTGAGATTTGAGATTTGAGATCGGATGCACTCATATTCTACATTGATTAAAACAATATGAGATTTGAGTTTAGTCTCAAATCTCATATCTATAATCTCAAATCTACTTAAATTATCAGCATGGCATCGCCATAGCTATAGAAATTGTATTTTTCTTTTACTGCAACTTCGTAAGCGTTCATTACATGCTCGTAACCACCAAATGCACTTACCATCATCAATAAAGTTGATTCAGGTGTGTGGAAGTTAGTTACCATTGAATTAGCAATGCTAAAATCGTATGGCGGGAAAATGAATTTGCTTGTCCAGTCGTTAGCTGCTTTTAAAGTTTTATTAGCAGATACTGCAGATTCGATAGCACGCATTGACGTAGTACCTACTGCACAAATGCGTTTTTTTCTTTCGATACCGCGATTAACAATATCGGCTTGTTTTTGCTCGATGATGAACTGCTCAGAGTCCATTTTGTGCTTGGTCAAATCCTCAACCTCAACCGGGCGGAAAGTACCTAAACCAATATGCAAAGTAACCTCAGCAAAATCAACACCTTTCAATTCAAGGCGTTTCATTAATTCGCGGCTAAAGTGTAAACCAGCGGTTGGAGCAGCAACAGCACCTTCGTGTTTAGCGAAGATGGTTTGGTAACGCTCTTTATCTTCGGCAGTAGCTTTACGTTTAATGTATTTAGGAAGCGGTGTTTCACCAAGGATTTCCACATTACGACGGAATTCCTCGTCAGTGCCATCAAACAAAAATCTGATAGTACGGCCACGTGAGGTAGTGTTATCAACAACTTCGGCAATTAACAAATCGTCATCGCCAAAATATAATTTGTTGCCAACGCGTATTTTACGGGCAGGATCAACCAATACGTCCCAAAGGCGTAATTCTTTGTTTAATTCCCTTAGTAAAAATACTTCAATGGTAGCACCGGTTTTTTCTTTATTACCGTACATACGGGCAGGAAATACCTTGGTGTTGTTAATAATCATTACATCCTGGTCATCGTAATACTCCAGTATGTCTTTAAATATTTTATGCTCAATTTTACCTGAATCCTTGTGTAAAACCATTAAACGGGCTTCATCACGGGTTTGTGCAGGGTTGTTAGCAATTAGTGATTCTGGTAAATTGAATTTGAATTGAGATAATTTCATGCTTATCTATATGGATTTTCAGGGCGCAAATGTACAAATTTTTTTATGATTTTCAATCGATTATTTTTGGATGTCTCATAGATTATCTTATATAACCGCACGGTATTGACAAATGACAAATCCGATTGTTTTATTCATTCGCAGAAAATGAAAAATACTGTAACTTAACAGCATTATCGGCGTCTAAAAATTATACCAGCCCAAAACACTATGCTATTTTTAAAACTCTTCAGGGAAAGCTTCTTATTTGCTTTTGATGCATTAAGGCAAAATAAGTTGCGTACCATGCTATCGTTATTGGGGGTTACCATCGGTATCTTCACCATTATAGCGGTGTTCTCAGCGGTTGATACGTTAAGAAACAACTTGCAGGAGAGCGTAAATAAATTAGGTAATAATAGTATCTACATAGGGAAATGGCCATGGGCAGTAGGCGATAACGACTATCCCTGGTGGAAATACATGCAACGCCCGGTACCCAGCCTGCGCGAATTTGATCAGTTACAAAAACGTGTAACTGATGCTGATGGTATATCATACGAGATCAACATCGATAGTCGCATCATTAAATATAAAAGCAATACGGTAGCAGGGGCGTCAATAAGTGGCGTTTCACAAGATCATGATAAGGTATGGAACTTTGACCTGGCTGAAGGGCGTTATTTTACCGATATAGAATCAAGAACAGGCGCGCCGGTAACAATTATAGGGTATGATATCGCCCAGGATCTTTTCCCGGGGGGCACAGCTATCGGCAAGCAAATAAAGGTAATGGGCCGTAATATCACCATTATTGGTGTATTTAGCAAAGAAGGAGATGACATGCTCGGTAATAGCGATGACAAGAACGTGCTGATCCCCATAAATTTTGCCAAGAATATTATAGATATCCAAAACGAAAATTATCAGCCAACCATTATCGTAAGGGGTAAAAAAGGTATAAGCGAAGAACAGCTACAAAGCGAATTACATCAATTAATGCGCTCTATAAGAAGATTAAAGCCTAATCAGGATGATAGCTTTGCCTTAAACCAGAGTACTATTTTAAGTAATGGTTTGGATCAGTTATTCGGCGTGATGGACATTGGAGGGGCAATTATCGGAGGATTTTCCATATTGGTTGGAGGGTTTGGTATTGCTAACATTATGTTTGTTTCGGTTAAGGAACGTACCAACATTATTGGCATACAAAAATCCTTAGGTGCTAAAAACTATTTTATTTTATTACAATTCCTGATCGAATCGATTACTTTATGTTTTATTGGAGGGTTAATAGGATTGGGAGTGGTGTTCGTGGGTACGCTCGCTTTAAAGGCAGCCGCAGATGTTAAAATAGTGCTGGATATGAGCAATATAATATGGGGAGTAGGAATGTCGGTAAGTATTGGAATTATATCAGGTATTATACCTGCTTATTCAGCTTCGAGGCTTAACCCTGTAGAGGCTATTCGCTCTAATTAATCGTTGAAATAGACGTCTTGGATCCTCTGAGAAAAAGTGGCTAAAATATTACAATAAGTGTGTTGCAACGGAGATATTTATACCCATATTTTATTACATTTGCGTCATACAAATACTTCTATGTCAGAAACAGCTCAACTGAAAATTGGCGATAAAACTTACGATCTACCTGTAATTGAAGGTTCAGAAGGTGAAAAAGCCATTGATATATCTAAACTAAGAGACCAAACCGGTTACGTAACACTTGATATTGGTTATAAAAACACAGGCGCCACACAAAGTGCCATTACTTTTTTAGATGGTGAATTGGGTATATTAAAATACCGCGGTTATCCTATCGAGCAATTAGCAGCAAAATCAAGCTTTATTGAGGTTGCCTATTTGCTTATTTACGGTGAACTACCAACAGAAGAGCAATTAAAAGCGTTCAATTTTGATTTAAGTCACCATACCCTTGTTCACGAGGATATGAAGAAGTTTTTTGATGGCTTCCCATCAAAATCACATCCTATGGGCCAGTTAGGTTCATTGGTTTGTTCACTATCGGCTTTCTATCCTGAATCATTAAAGCAAAACCAAACACCTGAAGAACTTAACTTAAGTATCATCAAGGTGCTGGCTAAAATGCCGACAATCGTTTCATGGATCTACAAAAAGTCATTAGGTCATCCTTATATATATCCACAAAATAAATACGACTATGTAACCAACTTCCTGAACATGACTTTCGGTCAGCGTACAGAGGTTGTTGATATAGATCCGGTGATTGTTAGCGCGATGAATACCTTATTAATACTACATGCTGATCATGAGCAAAACTGCTCTACATCAACCGTGCGTATTGTAGGCTCATCAGCATCAAATATTTATGCTTCGGTTTCTGCCGGTATTTCAGCTTTATGGGGCCCGCTTCACGGTGGTGCTAACCAGGAAGTGATTGAGATGCTGCAAAAAATACAGGAAGACGGCGGCGACACAGATAAATGGATAGCAAAAGCAAAAGATAAAAACGATCCGTTCCGTTTAATGGGCTTCGGTCACCGCGTATACAAAAACTTTGATCCACGTGCCAAGATCATCAAAAAAGCTTGCGATGATATCTTAGAAAAATTAGGTATTGATGATGAGGTATTGGAGATAGCCAAGAAGCTGGAAGAAGTTGCTTTGAAAGATCCTTACTTTATTGAGCGTAAATTATATCCAAATGTTGATTTCTATTCAGGTATTATTTACCGTGCATTAGGTTTCCCAACTGATATGTTTACCGTATTATTTGCATTAGGCCGTTTACCGGGATGGATAGCGCAATGGAAAGAAATGAAAGAACATAAAGAACCAATTGGCCGCCCGCGACAGATTTATACCGGCGCAACCAATCGGGATTATACTGATATAAAGGATAGATAAGCTATTCTGTTTATTAAAAGGCTCCGGTATCGGGGCCTTTTTTGTACAATTAAAAATGAGAAAAGGAATATTGATATGTTTATGCCTGCTGCTTATCCAAACCTTATTGTTTGGGCAGATAAAGGTTACTTTTATAACAGATAAAATTGCAACGCTTAAAACATCAAACCAAAGCCTGTTCTTAGCTGGAGATTTCAATAACTGGAATGCTGCCGATACTGCGTGGAAAATGCATCTTGATGGTGCCGGTAGATATCAGCTAACGAGAACTATACAAAAAGGTAATTACAGCTTTAAAATAACCAAAGGCAGTTGGGACGGCGTAGAATGTGATGAATCAGGTAAAGATATTGCGAACCGGGATATTACCATCGAAGATGATACTATAATAGTTATGAATGTTAAAGGCTGGAAAGACGATCATCCTGGGGAACCTAAAAAACATACAGCAAGTGCCAATGTGCATATTATCAGCGAAAACTTTGACATTCCCCAATTAGGCAGGCAGCGCAGGATATGGATCTATCTACCTGCTGATTATGCCACATCGCGCAAAAAATACCCGGTGATCTATATGCATGACGGGCAAAACCTGTTTGACGAATATACATCCGGCTACGGCGAGTGGGGGATTGATGAAATTATGGATAAGCTGCCTGCTACAGACGAAAGTATTATTGTAGGCATTGACCATGGCGGAGATTATCGCATTACTGAATACGATCCTTATGATTCCAAATACGGTAAAGGCAGGGGAGATGATTACGTTGATTTTTTAGTTAGCACTTTAAAACCCTATATTGATAAAAACTATCGTACCAAAAAAGATGTGAAGCATACTACAATAGCAGGTAGTTCGATGGGTGGATTGATATCGATTTATGCGATATTGAAATTCCCAAATGTATTTGGGAATGCAGGCGTATTTTCTCCCGCATTTTGGATAGCGCCTGATATTTACCAGTTTGCGCAACAAAAAAGTTTGCCCGCCAATGCCCGTATTTATTTTGTTTGTGGCGACATTGAAGATAAAACTATGGTTTCGGATATGAAGAAAATGGTGGATATACTACAAGCCAAAGGAATTGATGAAGCCAACGTACCAACTGTTATTATGCAGGGCGAAAAGCATAACGAAAAACAATGGAATAAAGATTTTCCGGCGTTTTACAGCTGGTTAATAAGAGGATATTAATAATAAGGTAATAAACATATTGTTTATTGCAGACTAAAAACCATCACGATGAACGAAGAGATAAGCATTAAAAAAGACGCGGAACTGGTTAAACAATCCAAAAAACAAAAGGAAGTTCAGAGCCCTGTGAAATCAGGGTTGAAAACCAAGGAGGAAATAGTTGCTAACTGGTTGCCACGTTATACTGGCAGGCCATTGGAAGATTTTGGTAAGTACATTATTCTAACCAATTTCTCTAAATACATCCAGCTATTTTCTCAATGGAATGATAACGCCCCGGTTTTAGGATTGGATAAGCCAATGCAAAGCGTAACTGCTAATGGCATCACCATTATCAACTTTGGGATGGGGAGTTCAGTTGCCGCAACGGTGATGGATCTGCTTACGGCCATCAGCCCAAAAGCAGTTATATTTTTGGGTAAATGCGGTAGTTTGAAAAAGAGGGTAAATGTTGGCGATCTGATACTGCCAATTGCTGCGATAAGGGGCGAAGGCACATCCAACGATTATATGCCTGCTGCTGTGCCTGCTTTGCCTGCATTTGCCATGCAGAAAGCCATATCAACCACCATTCGTGATTACTCGCGAGATTATTGGACAGGTACATGCTATACTACAAATCGCCGTGTTTGGGAGCACGATAAGGAATTTAAGAAATACTTGAAAGAACTACGGGCTATGGCGGTAGATATGGAAACCGCGACCATTTTTATAACCGGTTTCGCGAATAAAATTCCAACAGGCGCACTGCTTTTGGTATCCGACCAACCGATGATTCCCGAAGGCGTAAAAACCAGCGAAAGTGATTCAAAAGTAACCGAGCAATATGTAGAAACGCATTTACATATCGGTATCGAATCGCTAAAACAACTAATAAATAATGGCTTGACCGTTAAGCACCTTAAGTTTTGAGTTTAGTTAATTAGAGGCTAAAGATTAGAGGTTAGTTTGATTGCTGATTAACTAATCTCCAATCTCTGCTCTCTAAACTATGATATATGAACCCAGAAAGCTATTTTTGTCTTAATACTGATAACCCTATAGGTTAGCTATACTTAAACAACTACTATGTGGTATAATAATATACTCGAAACTATTGGACACACGCCCCTGGTGCGGTTAAATAAGGTTACCAAAGATATCCCAGCTACAATTTTAGCCAAAATTGAAACTACTAACCCGGGTAACTCTATAAAAGACCGTATGGCCCTTAAAATGATTGAGGATGCCGAAAAAAGTGGCAAACTAAAGCCCGGAGGTACTATCATCGAAGGTACATCAGGTAATACAGGTATGGGTTTGGCTATCGCTGCAGTAATAAAAGGCTATAAATGTATTTTCACAAGTACCGATAAGCAATCAAAGGAAAAATTTGATGCTTTACGCGCTTTTGGTGCCGAGGTTATTGTTTGTCCGACTAACGTTGAGCCCGAAGATCCACGCTCATATTATTCAGTATCATCACGTTTAGAGCGTGAGGTTCCTAATTCATGGAAACCCAACCAGTATGATAACTTGTCCAATTCACAGGCGCATTATGAATCTACCGGACCTGAAATATGGGAACAAACCGATGGCAAAGTAACGCACGTAGTAGCGGGTGTTGGTACGGGGGGAACGTTATCAGGCATTGCGAGATATTTGAAGGAGAAAAATCCCGCTATAAAGGTGTTAGGTATTGATACCTATGGCTCCGTATTCAAAAAATACAAGGAGACCGGAATTTTTGATAAAAACGAGATATACCCGTATATCACCGAAGGCATAGGTGAAGATTTCCTGCCTGCCAACGTTGATTTTAGCCTGATAGATCACTTTGAAAAAGTAACCGATAAAGATGCTGCTTTGATGACCCGTGAGATCGCACGTAAAGAAGGCATTTTTGCAGGTAATTCAACGGGATCAGCCGTTGCAGGTGTGCTGCAAATGAAAGATATATTTAAAGAAGGCGATGTGGTAGTGATTATCTTCCCCGACCACGGCACACGCTATCTTGGTAAAATGTATAATGAGGATTGGTTGCGCGACCGCGGATTTTTGAAAGACGAGAAACTAACCGCGCGAGATATCATCTCTAAAAAAGAAAGTCAGGAAATTGTTACTATAGATTGCGATAAATCGGTACTGGAGGCTATCAATACTATAAAATCATTAAATATATCGCAGATCCCGGTTACTCAAAAAGGTATGGTGATAGGTAAAATTACTGAAAGCGATATTCTGGATGCCCTGCTTGAAAATCCATCATTGAAATCCCAGCCTATAAAAAATATTACAACTGCGCCGTTTCCTTTTGTGGATTTGAATACATCTATCGACAGAATTTCAGCCATGATCAACAAGGATAACATAGCTGTTTTGGTTGAATCTGAAGGTAATATTGAGATTATTACACAGTACGATATTATAAATGCTATATCAGCATAACTCTATTTATCACATACTGCACCATAAAACAAATGGCACAAGTGGTGCATTTGGTACATTTTTAACCCGAAAAAGCCTTAAAATAGCCTGTTTTAAGGCTTTTTACATGCTAATTTTACCCTAAAACAGGTGTTTTTTGGACAAAAAATGACCTAAAAAGTTCAAATTTTGCCCTTTTTTAAGTGTTTTTTGATCAAAAAACTGAAGTTTTTAACTGTTTTTGATAACAAAAACCAGCTAAATGAAACACTTTTGTTTCACTCCAACAGCTTTTTGGCCCGCTCGTGCTGATAGATATAGGTGAACATCGGCCCGGGCTTAGTTAATAAATAAATTTCTGTTCCCTTTTCCCGCGCCAGCGGATTATCAACCTCGCCAACTTTTTTATAACTCTGCATAAAGGGTGCAAGTCTTTTGGGTACATTATCATCGTCATCAATATAAATGATGTAATCCGGACTTAATGATGGCGGAGTCCATAGCGTAAAACTACTATCCAGGCTATACACATCAGGAAGATTGTAAAGCTTTCCAAAATGATGTATCGCACCAGCTTCGCCATAATTATCAGCCCAGATGATAGTATGTTTTTGTTGGTCGGGAGTAAGGGTGTTGTAGGCATCGGCTACCTTTTTAGTCATTTCATCCCAACCGAACATATCCCCGTAATCCTGTGTTGTCGGGTGCTTCTGGTGGTCTTCCCACGTCACTACGAAATCTAAAACTGAATTGTGTTTTCTATTAAACTTAAAAAATGATAGCGTTTGGTTTAACGGCAATATAGGAAGCAGCATCGGTAAAATGGGCAAGCTCGGTATTATCAAAATAACAAACGTTAATGTGCGTAATTGGTATTTATTGTTTTTAATCCATCTTTCAAACCCAAAGCCACCTGCGGCAAACAGCATGGGGTAGGCGCCAAACAAATAATAGTTTTTCCCGCTCATCTCCATTAAAAAAAGAAAAATGGCTATGTAGGCAAACGCCAAAAATTGGTATTTGCGCAGCTTAAATGAAAATATCAGGAAGAAAAACCCTGTGAGCCAAAGAATAATAAAGCTGCCATTAACCAGTAATTGCTGACTAATAAAATCCACTGGCTTTATATAATCCAACTGCGTCTTTTGCAGCGTGGTCATGTGGGTTATCACCGGCAAATGGTGTTGAAATTGCCAGATGACGTTAGGGGTAAACAAAACCACTGCTACCATTACTGCGCCTAATACATGCTTGTTAAATAACAACCTGCGTTGCTTAGTAAACAGCAAGCCAATAATCAGGGCAAACGCAAAAAAGCCCATGGTATATTTTGTGAGCAATCCTATACCTATCGCGATGCCAATAAAGTAAAGGTATTTTACTGAAGAGGAATTGATATACTTTACGATCAGGTAAACGGTCAATACCCACCACAATTGGTCGAAAATTACAGGTTGGAGCAAGTACTCTGAGGCAACAAACGCAGGTGCTAGTATAATTCCTAAACAAGCTAAAGCAACGGCAAATTTTCGTCCACCTAATTCAACAGTTAGAAGCCCGGTAAACCAAACAATAAGCCCGGCAAATAAGGTGCAGAACACCCGTGTAGCAAAAATGGAACCGCCAAATAAGGTAGAGGATAGTTTCGCTATCACAGCAATAAAGGGAGGGACTTCCTTATATCCCCAGGCTAAATGATCGCCAAGCGCAAGGTGTAAAAGTTCATCGCGCTGAAAGCCAAAATGTGGCATGGCGAACAGGTTTAATACAACTTTTATGGCAACAAACACCAGTATAAAACCAGTATAAGTCGATCGTCTATTTTGGTACATGAAACTTTTTAGGTGACTAAAGATATGTTTTTAAGGCGAAAAGGTGAAAGCTTTAAAGAAAAAGGCTAAAGATATATTTCAAACTTTAGCCTTTTTACTTTCAACTTTCAACTTAAATTAAATTCGTTTAATGTCAGCGCCTAATGCTATTAAGCGCTCATCGATATGTTGGTAACCACGTTCTATTTGTTCAATATTATAAATGGTTGATTTACCTTGTGCTGATAGGGCCGCGATCAATAAAGAAACACCTGCTCGAATGTCTGGCGATGTCATCGAGATACCACGAAGCTTAACCTGGTGGTCAAGGCCGATCACGGTTGCACGGTGCGGATCACAAAGGATGATCTGCGCGCCCATATCCAATAATTTATCTACGAAGAATAAGCGGCTCTCAAACATTTTTTGATGGATCAGAACCGATCCTTTGGCTTGTATAGCAACTACCAGTACAATGCTCAGCAAGTCGGGAGTAAAGCCCGGCCATGGTGAGTCAGCGATAGTCATGATCGAACCATCAATAAATGTTTCAATTTCGTAATGCTCCTGGGCCGGGATATAAATATCATCGCCCCTTAGCTCCAGTTTAATACCCAAACGTCGGAAAACGTCAGGTATCATTCCTAGCTCTTTGTAGTGAACATTTTTAATAGTGATCTCAGAACCTGTCATTGCAGCCAACCCGATGAATGAGCCAATCTCAATCATATCAGGCAGCATTCTATGCTCTGTACCCCCCAATGATTTTACCCCCTCAATAGTCAACAGGTTTGAACCAATGCCTGATATTTTCGCGCCCATGCGGTTAAGCATTTTGCAAAGCTGTTGCAGGTATGGTTCGCAGGCTGCATTATATATAGTGGTTGTGCCTTCGGCCAAAACAGCAGCCATCACAATATTAGCCGTGCCTGTTACCGATGCTTCATCAAGCAACATGTAAGTGCCTTTTAAGTTAGAGGCATCTACATTAAAAAAACCGTTCTCAGGGTTATACGTAAATTGTGCGCCAAGCTTTTCAAAACCCAGGAAGTGTGTATCCAATCTGCGGCGGCCTATTTTGTCTCCACCAGGTTTGGGGATTGATGCTTTACCAAAGCGGGCCAAAAGCGGCCCAACTATCATAATAGAGCCACGAAGGCCACCACCTTTTGATTTAAATGCTTCCGATACAAAAAAGTCCTGATCGATATTTTTAGCTTCAAAGCTATAAGTGTCGGGCGCTAAACGTTCAACTGTTACCCCCATATCACCAAGCAATTCAATTAGCTTGTTTACGTCTTTAATATCAGGGATATTACTGACGGTAACCTTTTCGGCAGTAAGTAAAACTGCCGAAAGTATTTGTAAAGCTTCGTTTTTTGCACCCTGAGGGGTTATTTCGCCTTTTAAGCGCTTGCCACCAATTATTTCAAAGGCGTTATCCATATATGTAGAGGTTCGTTGTTAATGGTTCAATGTTCATGGCCATTAATATATTATAAATGGCCTGTTATGCTGCAAAGATTAAAATAAATCCTTTACCAACCATTAACTATCAGCCACGAAATATGAATAAAAAATACAATTAATATTTGCGTGTACCACCACCGCCACCAGTATTACGGTTACGATTGTTTTGATTGTTGTTGTTGCGTGGGTTATTGTTATTTGTGCGCCCGCCGCCGCCGCCGCCGCTACCGCCTCGGTTATTTTGGTTGCTTCGGCCCCTGTTGTTATTGTTTGTGTTATTTTGAGGCGCAGGGCGATATTCAACACGGTTAAGGTTAATGCCTTCCTCTGCTTTCAATTCGCCGCCCGACATTGCATACAGATCCGACAGTATACTTTCGTCAGTAACAGAATCTTTATTCCATTGTACATAAGCCATTTTCATGAAATTGGCTATGGATTGAATCATGTATTTTTTGCGTTCAGGCTCTTCAATCGCTTTGGCTTTCTCAATCATCAGCTCAATGGTTTTGCCATAGTGCTTGTATTTGATGCGCTGATGCGGGTAACGCAAAGGCTTTGGTTTCATGTGAACAGCCTCTGGTGTTGGCTTTGGATAGGGCGCGTCAACATCAATCTGATAATCAGAGATGATATGAAGGTGATCCCAAAGCTTGTGTTTAAAGTCGGCAACATCGCGCAGATGGGGGTTTAAAAAGCCCATTAGGTCAATAACCACTTGTGCATAGCGGTTGCGTTCTTCTTTTGTTGGTAACGCTACAATATATTTAACCATATTTTGCACGTTACGGCCATACTCCGACAGGATTAATTTATTCCTGGTTGAATTATAATCAAATATAGGCGTGTTATCTTGAGCCATATAATTTTATGTTTTTATGAAAGTTTTAAATTTAGCCAGAAATCTTTCCCGGATTGAACGGTATAGACGGCTAAAAATTGAAATATTTTTTAACGAAGAAGCACAAATGTAATCTAATGTTTTCAAACAAACAAAAATTAACATCAATAGCCGTAATAAGTACAATATAATTAAGTTAGCATTCATAAATTAGCAACATGGCAGAGCGAGTTATTATTACCAAAGTTGATATTTATAGGTTTAGTATACCTATGGTGCCCTTTACTATTGCCACCGGCACAATGGATCATGCGCAGAACGTATTTATAAGAGTGCATACCGATGCCGGATTTTATGGAGTAGGTGAGTGCTCTGCTTTTCCGATGATTGTTGGCGAAACGCAGGATACCTGCCTGGTAATGGCCCGCGAGTTTGCCAGATTATGGATTGGTGCCGATGCTTTGGATATTGATTGCCGCCTGAAACAATTGGACGACTTTGCAGCCGGTAACACCACCATTAAAAGTGCTTTTGATATGGCGCTTTATGATATCGCTGCCAAAAACGCGAATGTTCCTTTATATCAGTTTCTGAACGGCTTACGGCGAATTGTAGAAACCGATATTACAATAGGTATTGCCACTCCGGAAGAAATGGCTAAAAAAGCTAAGGAGTTTAAAACTTTAGGGGCCAAAATATTAAAAGTTAAGTTGGGAAAGGGGGCTGTTGAGGATATTGAACGTGTAAAACATATCCGTAAAGCGGTGGGTAAAGATATGAAGATCCGGATTGATGCCAACCAAGGCTGGAGTTTTGATGCAGCGGTTTTTGCTTTACAGAGTTTAGGCGATGATGACATTGAATTTTGTGAACAGCCCATGCGCTCCTGGAACGATGATCGCTTACCAGAATTAATGCAGCTATCACCGGTTAAAATTATGGCTGATGAAAGTGTTTATAATCACCATGATGCAAGAAGGCTGATCAATAGCAGATCTTGCGATTATATTAACATTAAGCTGGCTAAATCCGGTGGAATATCCGAAGCTATCAAAATCCACGATGTGGCTGCTGAAAAAGGTATCGCTTGTATGATGGGTGGTATGCTCGAAAGCCGTATCGCGTTAAGTGCCAAATTACATTTTGTATATGCAAGCCCTAATATTAAATTTTATGATATGGATACCTGTATGCTTGGTCATAAAGTTGATCCGTGTATAGGCGGAGTAACCTATGATGGTTATTTTTTAAATATTGATGATGCCATTGGCATTGGCGCCGATGCGGATGAAGCTTTTTTGAAAGGATGTGAGAAGATACAGGTCAAATAATACTATACCATCGATTTTTAGCAGATGGCAGAAGACTTACGAAGTTTGAAAAACTTCGTAAGTCTTTAATCCTTATTACTTGCTTTCGCTCAGTTCAGCGAAATATTTATGAAATAACGGTATGGTTTCTATGCCTTTATAATAATTGTATATATCGTATTTTTCGTTTGGCGAGTGTAACGCGTCGCTATCCAATCCAAAGCCCATTAATACGGTTTTAATACCCAGTTCAGCTTCAAACAAAGCTACAATCGGGATACTGCCACCGCCACGTGTCGGGATAGGCTCTTTTCCAAATGATTCAGCGATTGCTTTTTGTGCGGCCTTGTAGGCGATACTATCAGTAGGGGTTACCACTGGCTCACCGCCATGATGCGGGGTTACAGTTACTTTTACAGATGCAGGTGCAATGCTTTCAAAATGTTCCGTAAATAGTTTTGTTATTTCTTCTGATGTTTGGTTAGGCACCAAACGCATAGAAATTTTCGCGTTAGCTTTTGATGGCAATACAGTTTTGGCGCCTTCGCCAATATATCCACCCCAAATACCGTTTACCTCAAGAGTAGGACGGGTTCCTGTACGCTCTAATGTACTGTAACCTTTTTCGCCCCAAACTTCAGCTATATCCAAGTCTTTTTTATATTCTTCCTCATCGTATGGTGCTGAATTTAGCGCCGCACGTTCTTCGGGAGTAAGATTAATCACCTTGTCATAAAAACCGGGGATATTAACATGATTATCTTCATCATGTAACGAAGCGATCATTTTAGCCAATATAGTTGCCGGATTAGCCACCGCACCACCATACACACCAGAGTGCAAATCGCGGTTTGGGCCAACAACTTCAACCTCTAAATAAGAAAGGCCGCGTAGGCCTGTTTCCAATGAAGGGTTTTCCATACTGATCATGGAAGTATCAGATATCAACACCACATCAGCCTTTAAGCGATTCTTATTTTCTTTAACAAAGATACCTAAGTTGTTCGATCCAACTTCCTCTTCACCCTCAATCATAAATTTAATGTTGCAAGGAAGCGTATCAGTTTGCATCATCAGCTCAAAAGCTTTAACATGCATATAAAACTGACCTTTATCATCACAGGCTCCACGGGCATATATTTTACCATCCCGTATAGTTGGTTCAAAAGGAGGGGTTTTCCATAATTCTAATGGATCAGCCGGTTGTACATCATAATGGCCGTATACCAAAACCGTAGGTTTTGAGGCGTCTATTATCTTTTCGCCATAAACAATTGGGTAGCCTGCTGTTTGGCAAACCTCAACCTTTTCGGCACCGGCATCAATTAGCTTTTGGGCAACATAGTCGGCTGTTTTTAAAACTTCGGGTTTGTATTTGGGGTCAGCGCTTACAGATGGAAAGCGCAATAAGGCAAATAATTCGTCTAACAAACGTTGTTTGTTGTCTTCTACATACTGTTTTATAGTCTGCATAAATATTGATTTGCTGCAAATATACTTTATTGCCGCTGTCCCGTAAAGGTGGGATCAATTTAATTGTACTAGATTAAATATCCCGAAGATTTACCAATTAATACATTAATTCAACCTGCAAGCGATAAGCATACAGGTTGATCAGTATTTGGCGACTTACCATTTGTAAGTCGCTTTGTTCAATAAGGTTTAAATCAATAGATAAACGTGCAATTGTTTTCGCACTAAGTATAATCAATCAGCTGTTCCCAGGTCTGATTTAGGGCCGTTTAATGTTTTTACTGCAAAGTCAGCAGTGTTTATTTTTAAAGTTGTTGCAGTAACTGTTTTAGTTTCTTTTGCGCTTAAACAATATGCTGTTAAGCCTGATGATATAATTAATGCTACTACTATAATGATCTTTTTCATGTTTTTAAATTTAAAAGGTTATTGATAAGAGGGAATTAAGCAATTTTAGCATCACCACTACCTATGTCTTTTTTGTCAATCATAGCCAATTTAGCATCACCGCTACCTATGTCTTTTTTGTCATTCTTCGCATCACCACTACCTATGTCTTTTTTGTCAATCTTCGCATCACCACTACCTATATCTTTTTTGTCAATCATAGCCAATTTAGCATCACCGCTACCTATGTCTTTTTTGTCAATCATAGCTAATTTAGCATCGCCGCTACCTATATCTTTTTTGTCAATCATAGCTAATTTAGCATCGCCGCTACCTATGTCTTTTTTGTCAATCATAGCCAATTTAGCATCTCCGCTACCTATATCTTTTTTGTCAATCATAGCTAATTTAGCATCACCGCTACCTATGTCTTTTTTGTCAATCATAGCTAATTTAGCATCGCCGCTACCTATGTCTTTTTTGTCAATCATAGCTAATTTAGCATCGCCGCTACCTATATCTTTTTTGTCAATCATAGCCAATTTAGCATCTCCGCTACCTATGTCTTTTTTGTCAATCATAGCTAATTTAGCATCTCCGCTACCTATGTCTTTTTTGTCAATCATAGCTAATTTAGCATCTCCGCTACCTATATCTTTTTTGTCATTCTTAGCATCGCCGCTACCCACATCTTTTTTGTCTTTAACTTCTGTTTTTGCAGATGCTGATTTAATATCTGTTTTTGCGTTTGTTAATAAGCCGGTAGTTAAAAATAATGCTGTTGCTATAAATATCTTTTTCATGTTGTGTTCTATGTTTTTATAATGTTTTTGTTCTGTTTTATTAATTTTCTATCTGGAATTTATCTGTATTAATCTCCGCTGGCTAACTCTTTTTTATAGTCATAAAAACACTGTTTAATTGTAGTAGGAGTGTGTTGAACGCTTTTATCATTTACATATAGTGATAAAATACCCGATGTGAATACTGCTACTGCCGCTGCTGCTACTATTATTTTTTTCATGACTTTTATGGATTTTGATTTGTTGAGTTAATTGTGTTAATACTGAATTTGCTATTTAGTCTCCGCTTGCTAATTCTTTGCTGTCAGCAGATAGTGTTGATTTTGTAATTGTTGGCTGTTGTACGATTGGAGCCTTGCTTACTTTAGTTTGTGATGCTAAAACTCCTGTTGTAAGGATTAATGCTGCTGCGATGATGAATTTTTTCATGATTTTATTTTTAATATTTTGTTTCTAAATGATTGTTAATTAGTCGCCGCTGGCTAATTCTTTGCTGTCGGCAGTTAATGTTGATTTTGTAATTGTTGGCTGTTGTACAGTAGGGGTACTATTTGCTTTAGGTTGCGATACTAAAACTCCTGTTGTAAGGATTAATGCTGCTGCGATGATGAATTTTTTCATGATTTTATTTTTTAATGTTTTGTTTCTAATAATTGTTAATTAGTCGCCACTTGCTAGTTCTTTACTGTCATTAGATAGTGGAGCATTTGCAAGTCTTGGTTGTTCAGTTTGCACATTGTTTACTTTAATTTGTGAGGATAATACACCTGTTGTAAGGATTAATGTAGCTGTGATAATGATCTTTTTCATGATGTTATTATTAAATATTTTTAATTTTTTTTGATTTTTATTGTGTTAAAAGGTTTACGCCACCAATTATTTGATGATTAATAAACATAGTATTAAAGGTGAATTTTTAGGGCAAATGGTATTAGCTATTAGGTATTAGGTTAATTATTTATTTAATATAAATTGTTTCAGTTATATATATACTTAATCATTTTTTTAATCTCTTAAAGCTCCTTAATTGATATTAATTGCAACCAAAAACCTCAATCTCACGTATAGGTGGGAGCATGAAAATATAATAAGGTATACTTATACTGATAATTTTTTGATTGTCAGTAATTTAAAAGGTAAATATAATCAGCTTTTACTATATTTAAACAATATAGAAGTAGAATTTATGTGATTATATACCAATTAACCGTATAAATATAAGTTATATTAATATGTTTTTTTAACTTTCGTTTGGAAAAATAGCATAGTACGCTTTAAATGAAAATAATTTATTCAATTTTAATTTTATTATTATTTGCTATTTCTGTAAACGCGAATGGTGCAAAAGACATCATGGCACAGGATACCAGCGATGTGAAAAGTTTGAATAAGCAAGCATACGATGCACGATTGACTAATCCGGAACAAACCTTATCTACAGCTACTAAGTCATTAGCATTAGCGGTAAAATTAAATTATAGTTCTGGTATAGCAGAGGCTTACCGCGTAATGGGTATCGGACAGTATTATTTAAATCAACCCCAGGAGGCAATTAATGACTATATAAATGCGTTAAATTATTTCGCAAAAAATAATGATTTAAGAGGACTGGCAAAAGTTGATAACAATATTGGCAACCTTTACCGAGATAATGATTATGACAGATCATTAGAGTACTTCCAAAAAGGCCTTGCAATTGGTAATCAAATTTCCGACAAATCCCTTATAGCCACATCCTACCTAAACCTTGGTAATTTTTATTATCGTAAAAAAAGTTACAGCCAGGCATTAAAATATTATAATGATAGTGAATCCTTATTTGCTGCGTTGAAGGATTCAGTAAACCTTATACAATGCCAACAGAATAAAGGCGTTGTGTATTATAATCTTCATCAGTTTGATTTAGCAGACAAATTGTTAACCGATGCAAGTGCAAAAGCAAAGGATAAGGATTTAAACGAATCAGTAGCCAGTATTGATCTGACATTAGCTGTATTATATATAGCCGAGGGTAAATTTGACCAGGCTGATAAAGTGGTAAGTGAAGGCTCAGCTTATGCATTAATAATTAAAGATGATAAAATGCAACGTGATTTTATATACACGCATTATCAGCTTGAGCTAAAGCGTAAAGATTTTGAGCATGCCTTGTATTATCTAAGCGAAGTTTATCACCAGGATAGTGTAGATAAAAAAACTAACCTTACATCACAAATTAGCCTTTTTGAAGTAAAAAATAAGCAGGAAGAAGAGCAGAAAGAAAACGAATTAAATCTACAACGTATACAGTACGAAAAGATAAGGTTTTGGGGGGCAGTCATTGTCGCCGGTCTTTTAATGGTTACAATTGGTTTGTTGGTAAATAATGTTAAACGCAAAACCAATACAAATGCACAACTTACACAACTTAATAGTGAGGTGTCGCGACAAAAAGATAACCTTGACCGTGTAAATCATCATCTGGAAGAGATTATTGATGAACGAACCAAGGATCTGCAAATAAAGAATAAAAAACTCTCAGAATACTCCTCATATCTATCGCATCAAATACGAGGGCCTATAGCTACTTTAAAAGGACTAATGAACCTTGAGAAGGAAGGATTGGTGGATAAGAAGGAATGTATTAATATGATGGATAAGTGCGTATCAGAAATTGATGAAAAGATAATTGAAATGAGCGATATGATGCACGACTCTAAAAATATATTATAGCTTAAAAGTTTATTACTCACTATATCAAGGCCATTGGCCAGTTTGCATGTATTTGGGCCTCTAATAAACCTAAATATACACAGTACCAGGATATCATGTGCAGTATTAGTAATTCAGCGTGTTTTTTGTAACCCTTTGTTTCAAATGCGATAGTTTTCTTACCCGCAGTAACAAAAAATCTTACCTCCCCTTTGCTTGGTTTAAATTCAGATTTTGTGGAGTTATAAACCTTGACTTTTAATTTGGTGCCGGGGTCATGAATAACACTGTCTTTAAGTGTTTCATTATTTGAAATGGATAACAGGTAATTTGCCATAAAACTTGTTTTTCTACAAGTGATGCAATTCTTACTCCAAAACCATTGTGATGGGATACCAGGGCGGAAATCTATCAAATATATTATAATATTAACCCCCATTTAAAATTTTTAAATGAGGATTAAGGTATTGATGGAAAAACTGTTATGTTTTACCCTAAAAGTGTTGTTTTTTATAAACAGTCAGCAATTATACTGCTATTGAAGTTTTATTTCTCAGCTCTTCATAAAGCAATATTACCTTACGTTGTAAAGTGGCAATTTCAGTTTCGCGATCAATAAGCTTCTTTTGCGCAATGCTAAGGTGCGAAGGCTCGTGTTCAGCTTCTTTGATATCCATGGCTAATAAATAAACCACGCTAACTTCAAATACGTTGGCAATTTGTTCCAATCGTGATAAATTAATATCCGTCACACCCGTTTCGATTTTTGAAAAAGCGGGAATTGAAATACCCAAACGATTTGCAACATCTTCCTGGCTCCATCCTTGTTGATGGCGAAGAGTCCTGATGTTCATACCAACAGATTTGTTAGATTTTTTTTTTGCGTTGTCGTTCATTTTTAATTGTCAATTAAATTAGTTAGGAAAAGTGGTTACTATTAGTTAACTAAAGTTATGCCAAGTTTAATTTAATATGATAATGGAGAAAAATACAATGAATGGGGAAATAAAATTAACACAATGTGTAATTATTTCCCCAAATAGTGCAATGTGTGGTTGAGCCGGCTTAGTTGCCAATTATGTATAATTTGGCAAATTTTAGCAATAATTGCTTCTGGCCGATTTCTTTAAAGAATATAGTTGCTTTAACGTCAGGTTTTTTGCCTTCTAGGCTAAGTACTTTTCCGAATCCGAAACGTTCGTGTTCAACTTCCATCCCAACTTGTAGATTTGATGTATCCGAAGGAGCAAATCCCGCTGAGGGTACATGTGCTTTTGCTAATAGCGATGTGGTTTTTATCGGTGGCGTTGTCGCGGCTTTTGGTTTAGAAAATGTATCGCCTCCTTTTCTGCTCCAGGCCTCGCGGTCATCATCAAAAAACGAACTGCTTGGTTTCTCTGGCTTAGCGGTGAAGTCAAGTTCAAGGTACCGGGCATCTACTTCATCCAAAAAGCGACTAGGCTCACAATTAATCAATGTGCCGAACTTAAAGCGTGAAGTGGCATAACTAAGTGTTAATCTATTCTCGGCCCGGGTTATTGCTACGTAAAACAGGCGGCGTTCTTCTTCCAGATCAGTACGCGAATTGAGCGCCATTTGCGATGGGAATAGATTTTCTTCTAACCCAACCACATGCACCTGTTTAAATTCAAGGCCTTTGGATGAGTGTATAGTCATCAAAGAAACAGTATCCGCATCCTTGTTTTTATCGTTATCATCATTAGTAAGTAAGGCAATATCCTGCATAAAAATATCAAGGCCTTTTTCCTCAATATCTTCACGTTCCGAAAATTCCTTTATACCATTAAGTAACTCCTGTATATTTTCGTAACGGTTAAGGCCTTCAACTGATTTGTCTTCATACAGATCTTTCAATAAGCCTGAGTGCTGGGCAATATGCAATGCTGCTTCATAAGCCGAAAGTGTTTTAGCGATCACCTGGAAACTCTGGATCATGGTAGCAAAAACACTAACTGCTCCCGATGTACGGCCATCTAAATACTGTGATGGGTTGATAATCACTTCAAACGGTGTAATGTTATTTTGATCAGCGCTTACTATAATACGGTCTACAGTTGTATCGCCAATACCCCGGCGTGGGTAGTTTATAACGCGTTTAAGCGCTTCCTCATCATTGGCGTTAAACGTTAGTCGGAAATAAGCTATCAGGTCCTTGATTTCTTTACGCTGATAGAAAGATAAGCCTCCGTATATTTTATATGGGATGCCCAGTTTGCGCAAGGCCTCCTCCATTGAACGCGATTGCGCGTTGGTGCGGTACAGAATAGCAAAATCGTGCCATTTAAGGCCGTGTGTAGTACGCTGAAACATAATAGCTTCAGCAACTTGCTTGCCTTCCTCGTTATCGCTGAAGGCACGCATTACTTTTATTTTATCACCTGCCTCTTTCTCCGAGAAAACATTCTTTTTGAGCTGTTCTTTATTATTGGCGATAATGCTATTGGCAACATTTACAATATTTTGAGTAGAACGGTAGTTTTGCTCCAACTTAAATATTTTCAAGTCGGGGTAATCCTTTTCGAAGTTTAATATGTTCTGAATATTAGCACCTCGAAAGGCGTAGATACTCTGCGCGTCATCACCCACAACACAAATATTCTCATTAACGGCAGCCAGTTTTTTAACGATCAGGTATTGTGAAAAGTTGGTATCCTGATACTCATCCACCATTAAGTATTTAAACTTATGCTGGTATTTATTCAATACTTCGGGGTATCGTTTAAGTAACTCATTAGTTTTATAAAGCAAATCGTCAAAATCCATGGCCCCGGCACGGTAACAGCGCCCAGCATAGGTTTCGTAAATTTTGCCTAACTGGCCACGCCCACTCGAAAAATCATCGGCTTGTATTTGTTCGTTTTGCTGATATTCCTGCCACGAAACCAAATTGTTTTTTGCTGCCGATATACGATTAAGCACCAGGTTTACACTGTAAAGCTTATCATCAAGGTTCATTTCTTTCAAAATAGCCCTTAGTACACTTTTGCTATCATCAGTATCGTAAATGGTGAAGTTATTAGGATACCCAATTTTATCCGCCTCAACCCTTAATATCTTCGCGAAAACCGAGTGGAACGTACCCATCCAAATATTTTTGGCTTCGGGGCCAACCAAACTTATAATACGCTCACGCATTTCGCGGGCAGCTTTATTGGTAAATGTTAAAACCAATATATTAAACGAGTCGACACCACTACGAATCAGGTGTGCCACCCGATAGGTAATCACACGTGTTTTACCCGAACCGGCACCGGCAATAATCATTACCGGACCCTTAATTTGTTCTACCGCCCCGCGTTGTTCCGGGTTTAATCCCTCTAAATAATCCAAATCTTTTTCCTCTTTTCTATATGGCGAAATTAAGGTTTTGCCCCGAAAGCTGAAAGGAAGATTAGAGATTAGTAGCCATTGATTTTTAATGTTTGGAGCCAGGTTTACCATTTAGTTAATTAACCGTATTTTTGCAGCAATATGAAGATGCCAAAACTTGCCGACCTGATTTTATTTGAAAACGATGATGTAATTGTGGTGAACAAGCCACCATTCATCAGCTCACTGGATGAGCGCGAGGGGGGTGACATTAATATGCTGCGTTTAGCCAAGCAATATTCCGAAGATGCACAGATATGCCATCGTTTGGATAAAGAAACTTCTGGCGCGTTAATTATAGCTAAAAACCCCGAGGCTTATCGCCATGTCTCCATGCAGTTTGAAAAGCGACAGGTGAAAAAAGTTTACCATGCTGTTATAGAAGGAACGCATGTTTTTGAAGAGTTATTTATTGATCTGCCCATACTTAACGTAGGTAAAGGCACAGTAACCATAAGCAGGCAAGAAGGCAAACGTGCCGAAACCTGGTTTCAATCACTAAAATATTTTAAGCATTATACTTTGGTTGAGTGTCGCCCGGTAACAGGCCGCATGCACCAGATCCGCATCCATTTGGCTACCCAACGTGCATCAATAGCAGGGGATGAGATGTACAAAGGCAAGCCGGTTTTTCTATCATCTATTAAACGTAAATATCATTTAGGTAAAGATCAGGAAGAATTACCTATAATGAAACGTTTCGCGCTGCATGCTTATGAGGTTACTTTTAAATTACTTGATGGCACGCCGATAACTATACACGCGCCATACCCAAAAGATTTTGAAACTTTATTGAAGCTATTAGAGAAATTTGATAGTTAGTAAATTTAACTATTAGGCACTATTATTTGGTGTGAGTTGTTATGGATTTATTTGTTTTTAATTTTTAAATAAATTGAATTGAAATAAAAGGCCTAACATATTGATTTTTATCGTTATACAAATGTAATTTTATGTAAAATCTATTTGTATGATGAAACCATGTCTTGTATTCTTATTTTCTTTCATTATAGTTAATTCAATTGTAGCTCAACCAAATATCAAATCGAATGATCTCAATAATATTCTACAATTAAAAGATCCAAATATAAAGGAGCGAAAGCTAACAAAGTATATTGAATTATATTTTGAAAATGCCCGGATTGACAGCATTAATACAGCTAAAAATCAATTGGAAGGCATTCTTTTTAAAAATAATATAGAAAATAGGGAAGCACTGGATTATTTCATTGAAGGCTTTTATTATTTCAAATTATCACGCATAAATGAAACGGAATTTGCTTTACTAAACGCAATTGAACTGGCCGAAAAGAATTCCGATCATTATTTACTATACTCCTTCTTTACTTATTTGGCAGCTATTCAAAATAGTAGTGGCAATACAATAGCTGCAATATCAAGCTATAGGTTGGCAAATAAAGAAGCCATGATGTTAGATGATAGTTATTTACAAATAATATTGGATATTAATATTTCCGATATGTTTTACAGAAATAACTTTTATGATCAGTCAATACGTTATTTAGATCAGGCTATGGCTATTATAGTTAAAAATAAAGTAAATGAGCAGCGTCTAAAAAACTACATCTATTTTAATAAAGCTGAAAATTATTTCAGAATGAATGAGATAGATTCCTTGGCAAAATATAACAAAAGCCTTAACGATCCCAAAAGCGGTACTAGTAAATTGTACACTTTTAGAAATCGAACAGATTATTATCTGGATCTATTACGGCATAATTACAATGATGCGATAAAGCGTATTACAGTTTTGCAAAAAGATAGCCTATATCAGTTTACTGATTTTGATAAAATGAACCTTGCTGATGCATATTATCATGCCGGGAATCCGGATTCGGCAAAAAATATTATTGAGCAATTACTTGCAGACAAAACACAAAATAATCATTCCGAAATAAATTCGCACTTGTATGAAGTTTTGGGGAAAATTTCTGAAGATAAACAAGACTATAAATTAGCAGCCAATAACTTTAAATTGGCACTTCAGCAATCCCAAAATAGTGTAACTAAACTTACTCAGGTAGGTAATATTTCATCCCAAATAAAAGTTGATGAAATGGAAGATGCATATCTTCAAAAGGAGACCAGCTACCAAAAAGAACAACTATGGCTGATTTTGATAGTGATATTGGCAGTTTTAATTATAATAATTGTAGCACTTTCATACAAAAGCATAAAACAAAAAAGGCGTTACGAAAACCTTTTGTATATTACTAAAAGGCAAGAACTGTCGTTTTTAAATTCTCATGATGTACGTAAACATCTTACCAATATATTAGGTATAATAGATGTATTAAGGCATAGTAAAAACAAAAAGAAAGAATATTTGCAGGTAGAGGATAGACTATTTTATTCCGCAGAAAAATTAGACGAATCAATAAAAAATATTTCCATTAAATTGGATGAATAGAAATTCTTTTATTCATCCAATTTATCCACTACTGGCTTCAGTTTGTAACCGAAGCCTCCGGATCAAGTAAGTTTATA
>Ga0302197_10000714_pt1 | contig 33390 bp, 22 predicted proteins | sample II_Bog_N2_1_FD_193526 | JGI IMG/M metagenome (GOLD analysis project Ga0302197, IMG submission 193526) | Peat permafrost microbial communities from Stordalen Mire near Abisko, Sweden - II_Bog_N2_1 | ecosystem: Environmental > Terrestrial > Soil > Wetlands > Peat | place: Sweden: Abisko... | reverse complement strand
TTTCGATGGCTCCCTACGGGAGCAGGCGCCCCGAGATGGCTGAGCGGACCTCAAGCTACGGCGGCAGATCGGGCGGAGAGCGCCGTAATTAAAGGGCGCGGCCGGGCCACGGTTCTATTTCTTCCCTGTATAGAAAGCGGCGATCCGCCGATGTAGGTGTTAGCGGCGGCGAGGGCGGCGTCGGAAGCGGCTGGCCTGAAGCCGGGGCCTTGCGACGCGGCTTTTGCAGGGAGGAAAGGAAGCTCAGAGGGTGCAGATTCCGGGCAAGAAAGATGAGGTCAGCGTGCCCTGGGCGCATTTGCGGATCCCTCCATTTCCGCAGGTGGCGATCCGGGTGCTTCAACTGGCGAACAATGAGAGGGTGCGGCTGGCGCAGCTGAGCGAGCTGATCTCGTCGGATGCGGCATTTGCCAGCGAGGTTTTGACGGTGGCGAATTCGCTGCTGTATGCGCCGCGCTTTCCTGCGACGAGCATACTGCAGGCGATCTCGGTGCTGGGCGCGGACCACCTGCAGGGAATGTGCATGACGGTGGGGATGCGAGCGTATCTTGGACGGAGCCTGAGCGATGCGGCGATGCGCGCATTGTGGCGTCATAGCCTGGCTTGCGCGGTGATAGCGGAGCGGCTTGCGGGCGCGGGAGGGATGAGCAAGGACAGCGCGTACACGTCAGGGGTTTTGCACGATGTTGGGCGACTTGCGCTGGCGGTCATCCGGCCCAAGGAGTACACCGCCCTGCTCGGCGCGCACAAGGGCACATCCGCGAGCATTTTGGAAAGCGAAGCGGAACTGTTCGGCAAGAATCATTGCGAAGTCGGAAAACGGCTGATTGTGGAATGGAAGCTTTCATCCGAGTTCGACGCGATTGTGTCGGAGCACCATTCTCCGCGGGAGACGGCGGGGGCGGACGGTTGCTGGAACATGCGTGAGTTGATCAAGGTGTGTTGCCGATTGGCGGACTGCGCCGGTTTTTGCGCGTTTCCGGGATGCGAAGTGACACCGTATGAGGAGTTGCTGGAGCTGCTGCCGCCGGAATGCCGCAGCGTGTTGCCGACCGCGGTGGAAGAACTGCAGGAAGAAGTCGCGGAACGGATCAATGGAGTGGAGTCGGTTTGAGCAGGGGAAGGCAAGCACGCGATACGGACAAGATTGACGGCTGTTATTTGCGGTGATGAAACCGCTCGACGATTTTTTCGGTGATGGTGCGCTGGAGAACCGGAGAGGAGAGAACGGTTGCGGTGGAAGTGGTTCCGTAGTGGCCGAGGGTGTCAAGAAAGATTTCAAGGTGTTCCACGGAGACGACGCGCGCCTTGACGATGAAGGAATCTGAGCCTGTGACGCGATGGCACTCGAGGACTTCCTCCCAGTTTTTGACTTGTTGCTGGAAGGTGCGTACCAGGGACTCCGGGCCGGCCATAGAGAGGCGGACGAAGATCAGTATGGGCATGCCGAGGCGCTCGAGGCTGATGTCGGCATGAAAGCCGCGGATGACGCCGAGTTTCTCGAGGCGGTGGACACGCTCAGCCACGGCGGGGGTGGTGAGGCCAACGCGGCGACCTAGCTCGGCCCAGGAGACGCGCGCATCCTGCTGCAACTCCTCGACGATTCTCCAGGCGATGCGGTCCAGTTCGGCGGGCTCATACGGATGGTTGTAGCGGCTTGGCTTCATCTTCTGTTCCCTTCGTTTGAAAAGACATTCGCTTCCTTTTCTTAACAAGGTAAATCCGTATGAGGCCTGTGGCTATCGAATTGAATTGTCATTCGAGGGAAACGAGTGCGATACTGCCGGGCATCGAGGCGTAATTGCGCCATGGAGCTTCCCCAATGCTTCAATACCAATCAGGATTTGGAAACGAATTTGCCACCGAGGCGCATCCCGGCGCGTTGCCGCAGGGCCAGAATGCCCCACAACATGCCCCGCTTGGTCTCTACACCGAACAGATCAGCGGCACCGCATTTACCGCGCCGCGCGCATTGAACCGGCGTACCTGGAGCTATCGCATCCGGCCTTCGGTGATGCACGAACCCTATCGCGAGTTCGCCGCGATCACCCGGCTGCGCAGCGGACCATTCAATGAATTGCCCACGCCTCCCAACCAGATGCGCTGGAACCCGCTTCCAATCCCCGAGATTGAGACGGACTTTGTGGAGGGGCTGGCCACGCTGGGCGGAAGTGGCGATCCGGCGATGCAGGATGGGATGGCCGCTCACCTTTACGTGGCCAACGCATCCATGCTGAATCGCTTTTTTTACAACGCCGATGGCGAAATGCTAATTCTGCCGCAGCAGGGCAAGCTCCTGCTGCGCACCGAGCTTGGCATTCTGGAAGTATCGCCGGGCGAGCTCGCGGTGATTCCACGCGGCATTAAATTCCGCGCGGAATTCCCAGATGGCCCGGGGCGCGGCTATGTCTGCGAGAACTACGGGCAAAGCTTCCGCTTGCCGGACCTGGGACCGATTGGGGCCAATGGGTTGGCGAACGCGCGCGACTTCCTTACTCCTGTCGCGGCTTATGAGGATCGCGAGGGCTCGTTCGAGGTGATCTCAAAATTTCTGGGACGGCTGTGGCGCGCGGAGATTGATCATTCGCCGCTGGATGTGGTGGCCTGGCATGGCAATTACGCGCCTTACAAATACAATATGGCGCTCTTCAACTGCATTAACACGGTCAGCTTCGACCATCCTGACCCGTCGATTTTTACTCTCTTGACCGCGCCTTCCGGCTTGCCCGGAACGCCAAACGTGGACTTCGTGATCTTCCCGCCGCGCTGGATGGTGGCTCAGCACACGTTCCGCCCGCCGTGGTTCCACCGCAACCTGATGAACGAGTTTATGGGTCTGATTCTGGGCCAGTACGACGCCAAGGCGGAGGGTTTTCTGCCCGGGGGCGCCAGCCTGCACAACTGTATGTCCGGTCACGGTCCGGATGCGGAGACGTTTGAACGGGCCAGCAGCGCGGACTTGAAGCCGCAGTACATCGATGGCACGCTGGCCTTCATGTTCGAGACGCGTTTGCCGGTTCGGCCGACTCGTTTTGCTCTGGAAGAGAAGATTCTGCAGCACGAATACTACGAGTGCTGGCAGAGTCTGAAGAAGAATTTCACGGGCGCGGCATGATCAGACCGTAGAGCGCGTTTCGAGTTGAGAGCAGGGATTGATGGACGACTTTTTGCGGGCCGTATGGGAGCGGCGCAGTTGGGTTGACTCGGCCAACGAGTTGGAGAACGGCTTTCCGCTGCAGAGCCTTCCCTATTGCATTTTTGGCGATGACGGCGCGCGTCCGCGGCCCGGCGTGGGAATTGGGGCATGCGTGCTGGATCTTGAACGATTGAGCCGCAGCGGACTTCTGGAGGGCAAGCCGGTTGAAATTCAATCCGCGTGCAAGGCTCGTACTCTTAATTCGCTAATGGAGTGTGGTGTGAAAGCGCTCGGCGCTTTGCGCAGCCGATTGATGGACCTGCTGGATGCGAAGGCCGACGACGCGACGCGAAACGCTGTGGGCGCGGCGCTGACGCCCATGCGATACGTTGTGCTTTACAAGCCCGTGGAATCAGCGAACTTCACTGATTTTTACGCATCGATTCACCATGCCACGCGTGTTGGGCGCCTGTTCCGCCCGGAGCAGCCTCTGCTTCCCAACTACAAGTTTGTGCCTATCGCTTACCAAGGGCGCGCTTCATCGCTGGTGGTGAGCGGAACACGGATTCGCCGGCCGGAGGGGCAGACGAAGCCGGTTGCGGATGGCATTCCCGGTTTCGGTCCTACTCGGTTTCTCGACTATGAGGTTGAAGCCGGCGTGTATATCGGATCGGGTAACCGGCTCGGGGAACCGATACCGATCAATCGAGCGGGCGAACACATCTTTGGGCTTTCGCTGGTGAATGACTGGTCTGCGCGGGATTTGCAGTCGTGGGAGTATCAGCCGCTGGGGCCGTTTCTGGCTAAGAGCTTCGCCACCAGCGTTTCCCCGTGGGTTGTTCCCATGGAGGCTCTGCATCCGTTTCGAGTACCGGTTGCGCCGCGCCTTGCGCAAGATCCTGCGCCGCTTCCGTATTTGCACGACCCGGACGATCAATTGGCCGGCGCGATCGACCTCACGTTGGAGGCATTTCTGCTGACCGCAAAGATGCGCTCCACGGGCGATGCGGCTCATCGCTTAAGCAAGGCCAGCCTTAGCAGTCTCTTTTGGACCCCCGCACAAATGATTGCCCACCATACCAGCAACGGGTGCAACCTGCTGCCCGGCGATCTGCTGGCTACCGGTACGGTGTCTGGCGTGGAGGAGGGTGAAGCGGGATGCCTGCTGGAACTGACTCGCGGTGGCGGAGTTACGATTCGACTGCCGAACGGGGAAAGCCGCACAGGACTTGAAGACGGAGACGAGGTTATTCTGCGCGGGACCTGCAGGCGGGAAGGTTTCCCTGCGGTTTCATTCGGCGAGTGTCGCGGAGTTGTGGCAGCATCGAACTGAATCGACCTTCATTCATTAGGCCAGAGCGTATTTTTACCATAGAAAAAGAAGGCGAATCCCCATAGTTTCTTTCAATAGGTATTCAATGTTGTCTCTTTGAAGGCATATGCTCTGGGTCAGTTGTGATTTGGATCACCCTGATTCTTGATCCAGTCCACTGTTCGCCGGAGGTCACCGATGGCAACTATCGCACCCAGCGCCTCAATGGCAGGGCAGGATTTTCTTCCCCTGCGAGGCACCGATCACGTTGAATTCTACGTAGGCAACGCACGCCAGGCGGCTTACTACTATCGCGCCGCATTTGGCATGAGCCTGGTGGGCTATGCCGGGCCGGAGACAGGCCAGCGTGATCGCGCATCCTACGTGGTGCAACAGGGAAAAATCCGATTTGTGTTGACCACGTCGTTGCGGCCGGGCTGCCCGATCGCAGAGCATGTGGCAAAGCACGGGGATGGTGTGCGCGCCATTGCCCTTGAGGTGGACGATGCCCACCAAGCGTGGATTGAGACCACGAGTCGCGGCGCGCGCTCGGTTGCCGCACCCACGGAGATGGGCGACGAACGTGGTCACGTGACCACCTCGTCGATTGCCGCGTATGGCGACACGATTCACACATTTGTTGATCGCGGACACTATAACGGGCCGTTCCTGCCCGGCTTTCGCGCGGTCACTGCGGACACGGTGGCGCGTCCGACCGGGCTCAAGCATGTGGATCACATGGTGGGTAATGTCGGCTGGCATTCGATGGACGAATGGGTGAGTTTCTACGCCCACGTCATGGGCTTCCAACTCTACCAGCACTTCGACGACAAGGATATTTCCACTGAGTATTCCGCGCTGATGTCGAAGGTGATGGCCAACGGCAATGGCTACGTGAAGTTTCCCATCAACGAGCCTGCCGAAGGACGCAGGAAATCGCAGATTGAAGAGTACCTCGAGTTCTACCAAGGACCCGGCGTGCAGCACATCGCCATGGCAACGGATGACATTCTCGACACTGTTTCGCGGATGCAGGCGCAGGGCGTGGACTTTCTGAATGTTCCGCACAGCTATTACACGGAGCTGGCCGGAAGGGTGGGGCACATCGATGAGCCCATTGAGGAACTGGAGCGGCTGGGGATTCTTGTCGATCGCGACGAGGAAGGGTACATGCTGCAGATTTTTACGCGGCCGGTAGAAGACAGGCCCACGCTGTTTTACGAAATCATCCAGCGCAAGGGCAGCCGTAGTTTTGGCAAAGGGAATTTCAAGGCGCTTTTTGAGGCCATTGAGCGCGAACAAGCGTTGCGGGGAAATCTCTGATGGCTACATCGATCGCGTTACCGAAAGCGGCACCGTATTTGATTGAGCAGGACTATGCGGCTTACACCACGGAGCAGCACGGCATTTGGGCTGAGCTGGTGCGCCGCCGCATGCCGCAGATTGAGGAAGACGCCGCGCGGGAATATCTGGACGGCTTTGAGTCGCTTTGTCTGCCTTTTGATCGCTTGCCCAATCTGGATGCGGTTTCGGCAAAGTTGAATCGCCGTACCGGTTGGAGCACGACGCCGGTAAGTGGCTTTATGCCGGGGCCAGCCTTCTTTGAGATGCTGGCTGCGCGATGCTTTCCCACGACCACCTGGCTGCGCAGCCGCGACTCACTGGAATACACGCCCGAGCCGGATATCTTCCACGATGTGTTCGGCCATGTTCCCATGCACGCTCATCCTGTGTTTGCGGATTTTCTGGCGCACTATGGGCAGCTCTGCTCGCGCATCAGCGACGAGCAAATCCTGGAGCGGATGGGGCGCGTGTTCTGGTACACGGTAGAGTTCGGCCTGATTCGGCAGGACGGTTGCGTGAAGGTTTACGGCAGCGGGCTCATCAGCTCCAACGGCGAGTGTTCCAACCTGTTGGCGGGTGGATGCTCTGTGCGGCCTTTCCAACTGGATGAAGTGCTTCGCACGCCGGTGAAAGTGGATGAGATGAATCGCGTGCTGTTCGCGATTGAAAGCTTCGATGAGATCTACGAGGCGATGCACACTTTGGCGGCGCGCATCGATGGCGGATCCCGACTGGACGAATAGGCTGGACGATTAGGCCGGTTCTCCCACGCCGGCTTCCTGGGCCAGCGTTGTTGCCAGTTGCTTCACTCCGCGCAGATCGGTCTTCCCTGTTCCAAGCATCGGCAGCTTGTCTGCGTGGAAGAAGAGATTCGCCTTCGGCCTCCATAGCGCGGGCAGGTCGCATTGCGATAGCTTCTCCAGCACTGAGGCCAAGGCTTCGTCCGGCAATGTGGTGAGAACGGCGATGCGTTCGCCCTTCTTCTCGTCAGGCAGGGACGTTACGGCGAAGACCTGCTCGGTGACGCCGGCCAGATCGTGCAGCTTTTCTTCGATGCGGATGTGGGGAACCATCTCGCCGCCGATCTTGCTGAAGCGCGAGAGACGGTCGGTGATGGCGATGAATCCGTCTTCGTCCACCATGGCCACATCGCCGGTTGTGTACCATCCGTTGTGCAGCACTTCCGCTGTCTTCTCGGGCTTGCCTAAATAGCCCTTCATGACATTCGGGCCCTTCACCAGCAGCATTCCCGCGTTGCCTAACTCGAGCGGTTTGCCGGTGTCGATGTCGACCACTTTCACCGTGACACCAGGCAGAGGATGGCCGATTTTGCCGCGTTTTGCGGCAACCTGGCGGAAGCCTGGGGCACGGAAATCGCGTCCGTTAACGGTGACCACGGGAGAACATTCGGTGCAGCCATAACCCTCGAGTGGGCGAATGCCGAAGGTATCTTCGAAGGCCTGCGCCAGGCGCTCGGGGAGCTTCTCCGCGCCCACCAGCACATACTCAAGAGAACCGAAACTCTCTGGCGGGCAGCGGCGCATGTAGGCCTGCAGGAACGTGGGTGTGGCCACCATGAATGTGACTTTGTACTGCTTTACGAGCGCGCCGATTACTTGCGCATCGAGCGGATTGGGATGATACACAACGCCAACGCCGTTGACCGCCGGCAGCCATAGAGCAGCCATGAATCCGAATGAGTGGAAGAAGGGCAGAATGCCGAGGATTCTGTCGTTCTTTCCCAGCATGAAGACCTGCGACACCTGCTGAATGTTGGAGGTGATGTTGAAATGCGTGAGCATGACGCCCTTGGGGTCGCCGGTGCTGCCGCTGGAGAAGATAATGGTGGCCAGGCTGTCGACAGTTGGTTTGCCGTTTGCACTTTCAGTGATTCCGGGATGAGAAACTGTTGGTCCACCGTTCAAGACATTTCTCAGCAATGCGCTCGGCGTGAGCCAGGCCAGCCCCAGCGCGGCCAGTTTTTCTGCCATGCGCGGGGAACTCAGTACGCCTTCAAGAAAGAGCGTCTTTCCTGGAATCACGAGGTTGGGGAAGCGCTCGACGAATGCCTTCGAGGTGATGACTACGTCCAGGTTGCACTGGCTGGCGCATGCGGCGATGATCTCGCTTGACGATGTGTAGTTGAGGTTCACGGGCACGCGACCGAGGAGCATCAGCCCGTAGTTAGTCAGTGCTCCACCTACAGACGGTGGCAAGAGCATCCCGACCAGCGGTTCGCGGCCGATCTCGTTTTTCAGCCTGCGTGCGATAAACATGGTCTTCACCAGCGCTGAACCGAACGAAACTTTCGGATACTTTCCATCGGCCATCATGAAGCGGAAGGGATGGAGCCGCGCGGAGCGAACGAAGGCGCGATCGAGGGTCTTCATTCCCTCACGTCGCCGCTCGAATGCCGCGGCCTGCAACTCCTGTACTTCGCTTCTGATTTCAATGGCTGTCGATGTGGAGGGCATGTGCTTGCCGAAGGTGACGGTCACCGGATAGGGGATGTGGCGCGGCCTCTTCCACAGGAAGCGGCCGCGTTCGAAGCTGAAGATGCTGCCCCAGATGCCGTCGAGGTTTACGGGGATGATGGGCACATCGACGTCCTTCATGATGCGCTCAAGGCCGCGGCGGAAGGGCAGCAACTGGCCGGTGCGGGTGATTTGGCCTTCGGCAAAGATGCAGACAATCTCGTCCTGGCGCAACGCTTCGCTGGCCGTATGCAGCGAGCGGATCATGTCACGCGGGTGCAGTTCATCTGAGATCGGAATGGCCTTGATCATTTTGGCGAAGGGCTTCACGATCGGGTTGTCGTAGATGCCCTGGTACATGAGGAAGCGGATGGGCCTGTCGGTGGAGGCGATTAGCAATGCCGCATCGACAAACGACATGTGATTGCACACCAGCAACGCGCCGGTCTTCTCGGGGAAGTTCTCGCGGCCCACGACTCTTACGCGGTAGATGGTGTGCGTCATGAAAAAGAGAATCAAGCGGCCGAACCACTCCGGCAGCAGCATGAGCACATAGACTGTGCCTGCGCCGGTGATTACGGAGGCGGCAAGGATCACCTCGCGAGGATCAAAATGAATGAAGGTGGTGAAGATGTAATAGACGCCGGCGGAGAGCGCGATGCCCACAAAGGAGAGCAGGTTTGCAGCGGCAATGATGCCGCCCTTGTCTTTCTCCGGCGGGCGATGCTGGATGAGGGCGTTGACGGGCACGGCATAGAAGCCGGCCCAGAAACCGAGCGAGCCGAGAAGCAGCGCGGAGCCCAGGAGTCCGTGATGCGTTCCGCCCAGCAACAGGCCGGTGCAGGTCATGCCGATGGAGCCCAGGGGGATGAGGCCAAACTCAATCTTGTTGCCGCTCAGGCATCCGGCAACCATGCTGCCGATGCCGATGCCGACGGCAAGCGTGGCATTCAGGTAGCCCGTCTTGGCCTGGCCGATGTGCAGTACGTCAGGACCGTAGACCACAATGGTTGAAAACAGCAGCGAGCCGAGGAACCAGAAATAGGTGTTGCCAATAACTGCGAGAAACAGTGCGCGGTCACGGCGCATGAAGCGGATCTGCTGCCAGAGATCGCCGAGGATATTGAACTGAAACTTCTTGGTTGGAGCGGCGGCGGGGACATTGTCGATGCCCAGACTGGTGAGCAAACCGATGAAGGAAAGTGCGATCAGGACATAACCCGCGTACACCTCGCGGCCATGCAGTTTCTCCGCCATGGTTGCGCCGGTGACTGTGCCAAGAATGATAGCGAGGAAGGTGCCCAACTCGATGACGCCGTTACCCCACGAGAGCCGCTTTGCGGGAAGCAGTTCCGGTAGCAGGCCATATTTCGATGGTCCAAACAGCGCTGCCTGGGTGGCGACGAGAGTGAGCGCGCCAAGCGAGAGAGGCAAGATGTGTGTCGCCAGGCCGGCGGTGGCCAGGACCATGGAGAACACTTCCATCCATTTGGTCCGAATGGTGATCTGGCGCTTGCTATAGCGGTCAGCCAGCCAGCCACCGGGCATGCTGAAAAGAAGGAAGGGCACGGAGAAGATGACTGTGACCACGGAAACGAATGTTTCCCGCTCGTTCCTGGCCAGACCCATGCCGACGATGATGGAGAGCAGCAGGTTGCGCAGAATGTTGTCGCTGAAGGCGCCTTGAAACTGGGTGGCAATCAGCGACCAGAAGCCGCGAGTCTTCGTGGGCGCTTCTACGGTCAACGGCACATCGGCACCGGTGAATGCGTTTTCGTTGGCTGAACTCGTCATCTCTCGAACCCTCCCAAATCTCGCACCCCACAAATGGAGTAGCGTACGAGGGTGAGCATACGGGTGTATATAAGTGCAGTCTGAAAGCCTAATACAGTTTCGGGAGTGTCATAAAGCGGCGGGGGTGTCGGGGTATCGACTAAGTTCGGCGCGCATGGAGTCGGCAAGCAGAGGGAAGATGATCGCTTTGGCCTGTTTGGGGAAGGCAGGGAGCGCCGCGGTGTATGCATCGCAGATAATGGCGCTGGATAGCTCGAGGCCGCGGCTCCAGCGCGGTTTGCGGACATCGCGATAGATGATCGTCTCCGGATCAAGGCCGGCGGCGATGAGCATGGTGCGGGCCGTGGTAATGAACTCCGGCCAGGCCGAAGCGACGCCGATGAGCTTGCCTTTGAGGTTGGGCAGGTGTGGTGAGAGCCACGCATTGGCGGAACGGATCTGCAGCGTTACTAACTCGACCCCTGCAGGCAACGCGGTTCGCGTGACCTTCACTTTGCTTGGACGGCACATGGGAATTGCGGCTGCAAGAACCTCGGGTCGGGCGCAGTCTCCGAGTGAAACCCCTTCTACCGGGCAGGTGGTGATGGCGCGAATTTCGGCCAGCAGAATCTCCCGCAACTCCGCGTCTGACTCAATCAGCAGAAGGTGATCGGGCGGCGGAGCGATGAGCCAGTCGGCAACGCGGGCGCGGATGGCAGGCGCGGGCAGGCTGAGCTCGCGGACTGCGCGGAAGAAGCCGGCGATATGCTGATCGAGAATCTGCTCAGGGGTGGTGGCCGGCTCAGAGTTTGCCCGGATATAAACACCGCTGCCATGACGCCGCTCGGTCCAGCCTTCCCTCTCCAACTGGCGGTAACCTGCGCTTACGGTGTTGGGGTTGATGGCAAAGCGGCGGGCCAGTTCACGCGTGCTGGGCAAACGGTCGCCGGGACGCAGGTCGCCGCTGAGAATGGCCAGGACGACCTGGGTAACGAGCTGGCGATAGATGGGGACTTCACTGCTGGGGGCGAACCAGAGCCTCACAAGGGACCTCTGGACTATTCTGCCATTGCGGCGGGGGCTTCATGTGATTTTTGCAGGGGCTAAAGTCGGCGCATCTTTCGGCCTTATCGGCATAAATCCGGCAAATTCATACGGACGCTTCATCGGCCTGGTTGTCGGAGATCAGATTATAGGTCTTTAGCATTTTGTTAAAGCTTCTCTGTCGCGATTGAAATCGCTGTTCCGAGGTTCTGGAGTTCTGCTACACTACGGCCCAATCATCCAATCCATTGGCGGATTCTGATGGCTTCACCGCAGGCTGGAATAGCCCGCCGCCAATTCCCCCGCGTGGTTCGGTACCCGAAAACGCATTTAGGTCCACTTTCTTCACGATCTGACATCCCTGTCTTTTATCGACAGCACGTGACCTTTCTCCACAGCACTGAACACTGAATTCAAAGAGGAACTCGATGAGACAACGCATCACGAGAAGCAAAACCCATGGTGTGCACGCGGCGGCCGCGGCATGCGGATTTCTTCTGATCGTGGCCGGCGCGCAGGCGGGCGCTGGTCAGCAGCCGGCGGAAGCGAGCGGATCATCGGCTCCGGTGGCGATGCCGGCGAACTCCGCGGCGCCCACTCTCCCCAAGGCAGCGAATGTTGCTGAGGGGCCGGCGGAAAGACCAAGCGGCGTAGCAGCGAGCACTGCGAGGCCGCGCGGCGAAGGCATCCAGATTCACGGGCACTGGGTGCTGGAGGTGAAGGGCGCCGATGGAAAGGTGCGAGACCGCCGCGAGTTTGACAACTCGCTGGTCACCACTTACACCAATAATCCTGCCGTCACGACTCCAACCCCCGTTACGACCTCCGGGGCAGCCTATCTAGCGGCGCTTTTAGCGGGGAATATGGTACCCGGCGATCCAGCCATTGGCTTCGTTCAGGGGACCTTGACTGGCGACCCGAGCCTGTGGTGTGATCCTGCGGCCAACGGTCCAACCAACTCGAAGATCACCTGTTACACCTATACGACAACCAACAGCCTGTGGAACAACGGCACGCTGAGTTCCGGTACTTCCGGAGATGTCTCCCTGCAGCTTGGGCTGGCCTTGTCGGCGACGTATACGCCAACGGCCAGTCTGGTGTTCAGTGGAAACTACACTGTGCCCGTAGGTTTGACCTCGATCTCCGCAGTGCAGACGTTGTTTGGCGGTTGCGCAACTCCCTCCCAATCCGGCCTTGCTGGGTTTTTTCCTCTGAACGGTGTGTATGGGATTGGCTATGGGAAGGGGCCGGCCACGTTTCTCACAGAGGATAACGCACCGTTGGTTTGTACGTTGAATAGCGTCGGTACCCCCACAGCCGTGGACGTTCAGGTCCTGGGTGCTTTGACGTCGACGGCCGTTACGGTGGGCACAACGGCTTCGCCCATGTCGGTGACAACGGGCGAGATCGTGGCCGTCACCGTGACCATCAGCTTCTCCTGACCTGCCCGGAACACGGGCGCATGAATCCGGCGGCCTGCGCGCTGCCCTGCTTTGAAGGTCCGCGAAAGATGCGGCCGATACCCAAAAGAAAGAGGTCAAGCATGAAACGAGTCATGGATTTATCTTTCCCTGTGTGGTCGCGCCTGTCGCTGGCGGCCTTCGCATTGGTGTTGATGGCGCCTGCGGGCCAGGCTGCTTTGGGCCAACAGGCCGCTGCGAAGCCGCAGTCCGTTTCTGCTTCGGGCGCCAGCCAGCCGACGGCGGCGCAAACTGCAACCGGAGCCGGCGAAACCAACCCTGCAAAGCCGGGTCACGAGGGGATCGCTGTTCACGGTCACTGGGTCATCGACGTGAGAAACCCGGACGGCTCGCTGGCGCAGCACCGGGAGTTCGAGAACTCTCTCAACCCCACCGGACAGAAAATACTGACGGGCTTGCTTGGGAGTGCCAATGTTCTGGGAGATTGGGCAATTGTCCTCACCCCGGAGAGCGGAAACGGGCCTTGTTCCTTCACTTACACGGTGAAAGGGGGCGGTACGACTCAAGGATGCGAGATTGTTCGTGTCCTTACAACTCAACCGGCAGTCAATGACTGTGTCACCAGCCTTTGTTCGACTGGGCTCACATATGCGGTAAATACGACCAGCATTGTGCTGGCAGGCACAGTGATCGCCAACCAAACAGGAACCATCGGCAATGTCTTCTCGGAAGTGGCCTACTGCACCACTGTTCAAGATTCCACCCTCTCGCCTGCTGCCTGCGTCCCAAATACAGGCTCTTTGGGAGGGATACTTACGGGCACCCAACTCGCCACGCCGATCTCGGTTACGGCCGGCCAACAGATTCAAGCCAGCGTGACCATCAGCTTCTCCTGAGACCCGCATCCGCGCCATGATCCGGTCGAAGGAGAGGAGCAATGGCCGAACCAATTGCCGCATTGGAGACCGCGTGCTCGCGATCTGGAGACGGCTGCCGCGCCATGGGCAGCCGGTCCCTTCGCTTGCTCGCCGGCTTTGCGGCTTTGATGGGACTGCTTCCGCCTTCAATCGCTCAACAAAGCTCAAACACGCATATCACTGTACGCTACCTCGGAGCCTACGAGGACTCTGCTGTTGGAAGCACAAACAGGGCCGGCAGTTCTTCGCTGCGCGCGATCCCTCTCGCCTCACTTGAAGCAGCAAGGCCTGAAGTCGAGCAGGCCAATCCGGCGGCGTCCGTCGCTACGTTCAATCCAGCGGCTGTTGGTATCTCCGCGGAATCGGCGCAAACGCTCACCCTGTCCTTCCGCATCACGGGATACGCCGGCAGCCCCGACCCCACCGCCGTGCTGCATTATGGGCTAAGCTACACCGCGGGCACTGTCACCTGTTCGCAAAGGGATGGAACAGACAACTGCACTGTCCCCATCACCTTCCAGCCGCAATATCCGGGCGGCCGCAGGGACGCACTTTTCCTGATGGACGGCTCAACCCGCATTGCAACGGTGTTGCTCTATGGCGTTGGACAATCACCGCTGGCGCTGGTGCAGCCGGGCAGTGTGGTGAATACCTACTACTCCACCGGAGGCGGCAACAACTCCTATTTCTACCAGTCGGTGACGGATGAGAACGGCACGGTCTGGAGCATCAGCGGCAACCAGGATACGCTGACCAGCGTGACCACAGCCGGCGTCTTCACCAACATTCCCTACACCGGCCTGTACACTTCCGGTCTCGCCAGCATCGCGATGGACGGCGCCGGCGTCGTCTACATTTCCTACGCCAACGGCAGCAACAGCTTTGTCACTTACGACACGGTTCAGGGGATCTCGGGCACCTATAAGCTGCCTGGGACAGAAACGTTCGAGACTGTTGGCGTGGGCAATACCGGCAACATTTACGCGGTCGACACCAATTACCAAAACTATTACCAGGTGCTGGGCACCATCGCGCCCTCCGGCGCTGTGACCCTGACCCCGCTGGCGAACAGTTCAACCGGCCAGGCTGACACTCCCGAAGGAATCGCGGTCGACAGCGCGGAGAACCTCTTCTTCGGCGGTTACTCGACGATGAACGAGTACTCCAACACCTTCGTGCAGAGCACCATCAACATCCACAACGACAAGTTCGGCATCGCCGTGGATTCTGCGAACAGTCTGTACGCGGCATCGTATGGCGGCGGTCCACTTGTCCAGCTTGTGCCGGCAGACTACACCACGCCCATCTATCAGTTTCCGAGCGGCCAAATCGGCGGCGATAACGGCGTTTCGCTCGGGGCCGACGGCACCGTCAATGCCGGCGAATACTTCAACCTGGTTCAATACATCCGCTCGCAAGGCGCCATCTCCTTTGGAACAAATTTCGGCGACCCTACGCCCCCCGCGCAGGACACGGGAATCTATAACGGCGGCAACCAGCCGCTGACGATTTCCAACATTGCTCAGAGCGGATCGCCGGTCTTCACCGTGCAGGCGGTCGCCGGGATTGGCTGCACCGACGGAATGGTGCTGGAGCCGGGAACAGCATGTGAACTTGCAATCACTTTTACGTCGCCCCATCCGGGCAATTTCACCGGCACCCTGGCGTTCACCACCAATTCGTTGAATGAGGCGAGTTCTACTCAGACCGTTGCGCTCTCGGCCACAACGCGGGGCGTGTACGCGGTAGCGTCCCCGGCCTCTCTGACCTTTCTGAATCAGATAGTCAACACCACCAGCGCGGCGCAGATGGTGACTGTGACAAACGAGGGATATCCGAACAATATTGGAGTGAGCGTTCCGAGCGGGGCATCCGGTGGCATCTTCCAGGCCGGCGTGGGAACGTGCGGCACTGGTCTCGCAGTGGGTGCAAGCTGCCAGTTTCCGGTTACCTTCGGTCCGGTCTCGATCCAGGCTTACAGCGGCTCGTTCACCCTTGTGAGCGCGGACAACGGCGGAGCCGGACCCGAGCTGATCCTGCCGGTCTCCGGGACAAGTATTCCGGTTCCCACTCCTTTAGCAATCAACGAAGTCATCCATCTCTCCGATGGAACACCGGCATTGGTTCCGGCAACTCCACTGCCGATCAATGAAGTGCTGCATGTCTCCGATGGAACACCGGCCGTAGTCCCGGCAACGCCGCTGCTGATTAACGAGGTTCTGCACATTTCAGATGCACCAGCCATAATTCCGGCAACGCCCCTGCTCATCAACGAGGTGCTGCACATCGCGGATGGAGCACCGGCAGTAGTCCCCGCAGCCCCGCTGCTGATCAACGAGGTTCTCCACATCTCAGATGCGCCGGCTGTGGTTCCGGCAACGCCGCTACAGATCAATGAGGTTCTGCATATCTCCGATACACCAGCGGTTGTGGCGGCGACGCCTCTGCTGATCAACGAGGTACTGCACATTTCAGATGTACCAGTCGTGGTCCCTGCAACGCCGCTTCTGATCAATGAGGTTCTGCATATCGCCGATACAGCAGGACCAATTTCTCCAGTTGTGGTCGCTGCGGTAGTTGAGACGATTCATGTCGCCGACACGCCTGCAGCAGCACTTCCAGTCGTCGCGGCGGTAGTCGAAACAATTTACGTCACCGACACACCCACAGTTGGACTTCCAGTCGTCGCAGCGGTAGTCGAGACCATTCATGTCACCGACACACCCACAGTTGGACTTCCAGTTGTTGCGGCGGTCGTCGAGACAATTCATGTCACCGATACACCTGCAGTTGGACTTCCAGTTGTTGCGGCAATAGTTGAAACCATCCATGTCACTGACACACCCACAGTTGGACTTCCAGTCGTTGCGGCGGTCGTCGAGACAATTCATGTCACCGATACACCTGCAGTTGGACTTCCAGTTGTCGCAGCGATAGTCGAGACCATTCATGTTACCGATACACCCACAGTTGGACTTCCAGTTGTCGCGGCGGTCGTCGAGAAAATTCATGTCACCGATACACCTGCAGTTGGACTTCCAGTTGTTGCGGCAATAGTTGAGACGATTCACGTCACCGACAGGCTGGCTGCTGCGCTGCCAGTAGTTGCGGCAGTTGTAGAGACCATTCACGTCACGGATACGCCCGCGGTTGGATTACCAGTGGTTGCAGCGGTAGTCGAGACGATTCACGTTACCGATAGTCCCGCAGTGACATTGTCGACTTTGCCGAGTACCGGTCCCGTCTCAACCCAAACCGTGCTGAGTTCGTCGGCCAATCCATCCGTCGCCGGCCAGACCGTCACCTTCACTGCAATCGTCTCATCCGCATCTTCCACCGCCGGTGTCCCCCAGGGCACGGTGCAATTCAGCGTGAACGGAGCAGCGACCGGTGCGCCCGTCGCACTTAGCGCGAGTGGCCAGGCGCTCTATTCCACTGTCTCACTCGCCGACGGCCAAAGCTCGATCACCGCCGTCTACAGCGGCAACAGCAGCTTCGATGGAAGCACTTCAGCCTCGCTTGTGCAGTCGGTCCTTGACTTCAATTTCACGCCGACAACAATCTCATCGCGGACCATTCTCCCCGGCCAGAGCGCAACATTCGTATTCACGATCGCCCCACAGGGACAGTTCGGCAGCCCAATCACATTTTCCGTCAGCGGTTTGCCACCGGGGGCGACAGCCGTCTTCAATCCTCAATCCGTTACCCCGTCTGCGACTTCAACGACTGTTGTGCTGACTATCCAAACAGCGAAGCTAAGCGCTGCACCTCGCCCCGTTTGGCCGTTTTCCGCGCCGTCCCCTCTGCTTCTCGGCATTCTGGTCCCGCTGTACGGCATCCGCCGCTCGCGCCGCGGACGAAGGCACCGCGCCCTTCTCTTGATTGCGTTGACATCCCTCGGCATGGCCGTAGCCATCAGCGGTTGCGGGGGCGGAGGATTCTTCGACCAAGCCCCGCAAACGTATCCGATTACGGTGACGGCAACCAGCGGAGCCCTTCAGCATTCCACCACCATAAACCTGACGGTCGAGTAGAAGGGATCCTTCAAAGCGGTCAGGCCGATTCCAATCGCAACCCTGCTGGCGATGCGGCCGAATGCTGTGGCGAGCTCTAACCAGACGGACGCAGAGCGACGAAGACAGACGCGTAGCCCGGCCTTGCGGAGCGCGCGCGATTGGTACTTGCCACTCTCGACGCGGATCTGCGGATCCCGATTGTATTACTCTGCCGCATCGAGTTTCACCAGATGGATGGGGAGATCGCAGTGATTCGACGTAAGTTCCCATCGACGCCGGCCATGAGGAAGATTGGTATCCCGAGCCGGGCCAGTATGGAAGACGGCAGATATGCCTGGCCTGGTAATGGCGGCCTGACAGGCGACGGGCATGGGATCTGGGCGTGCTGAGTGCTTGCAATCCGATTCTGGATGAGTGACGTGGGTTGTCAACGGTCAATTGACCATGGATCTTCGGATTGGGGCCAGATGTCTGGCCTTGTTCCGCGGCAAATCCTGACGGCCTGCCAATCCGATCCTTCCTTTCATTCAATCAGCCACGTCCTATTTGATTTTGCCGGTGACGGAGCTGTTCTTGCCTCATTAAAGAAACATTTGTGCGGGTGGACCGATGTCCGCCAAATGAATTTGCAAGGAAGAGCATGAGTACATCACCGCGAATCCTTCGAGTTGGGGTATATGATTGCCCGTCATGAAAAATATATCTCGCCTTGTTGCTTCCTTGTGCCTTGTTGCGTCGGCAATTCTAACCGGCTGCGGTGGTTCTTCATCCATCGGAACAACCACCACCACACCGCCCGCTGTGACCTCGATCAGCCCCACGACGGTTATGGCGGGATCTGGGCCGTTAACACTGACGGTCAACGGGACAGGATTTCAGAGCACGACGACCATCCAGGCCGGCGATGTGGCTGAAGTAACAAGCTATGTGAGCGCTACCGAGGTAACCGCGACGTTGACGGCAGAGCAGTTGGCGAGCGGAGGACAACTGCCGATCATCGCGTTAAATGGGACGGCGAGCAGCGGGTCAGGTACGGCGATAAATCTGAGTGTCACGAATCCGGCTCCGGTAATTTCGTTATTGACTCCGACTGTGTTGACCACGGGAGGTGCTCCGGCAACATTGGCCGTAACTGGCACAGGATTCGTTCCGACAACGGTTGTCGACGTGAACGGCAGTGGACGGGCAACGGTCTTCGAAAGCGCCACGCAGGTGGATGTCACTTTGACGGCGACCGACATGGCCGCGGTGGGCAGTCTCTCGTTGACGGCCGTGAACGGGACGCCGGGCGGAGGGACTTCGACGGCGGCAACAGTTGCAATCAACAATCCCGCTCCGGGGACCGCCATCGCGCTTATCCCAAGCAGTACCCAGGCGGGCGCCGCGGCGGCCACCACGGTGACTGTGACGGGGACGAATTTCATCCCGGCGTCGACGGTTCAGGTGAATGGGGCAGCACGCACCACAACCTATGTGAGCGCGACTCAAGTCACGTTCCAGCTTACGGTGGCGGATCAGGCCACGGCTCAACTGATTCCTGTAACGGTTGTGAACCCCACGCCAGGGGGCGGATCTTCCCTCGCAGTAACGCTTACTGTTGCTAATCCAGCGCCGGGGACGAGCATAACGCTTGCCCCGACCACTGTGGCCGCGGGCAGCACCACACCCACCAGTGTGACAGTCACCGGGACAAACTTTGTTTCATCATCATCGGTTCAAGTGAACGGGTTTGCTCGCTCGACGACCTTTGTAAGCGCGACGCAATTGACTTTTCAGCTCACGGTGAATGACGAGGCGAACGGGCAGGTTATTCCAGTAACGGTCAGGAGCCCGGCACCGGGCGGCGGAACATCGGGAAGCGCGAACATTACCATCAATAACCCTCCCCCCACAATTTCGCAAGCTCTTCCGACGACAGTGGTGCTTGGGGCGGTTTCACCGGTCGTTGCGCTGGTGGGTACGGGCTTTGTCCCCACTACGGTGATCGACGTGAACGGCCAGGCGCGGTTGACGGTTTACGTGAGCGCGACGCAAGTTGAGGTCACATTGACGGCAGCCGATGTGGCAGCTACGGGTAGCCTGTCGTTGACTGCGGTGAATGGGACTCCGGGTGGGGGAACCTCGACGGCCATGACGGTTGCCGTCAACAATCCAGTTCCCGGCAGACCCATCAGTCTTTCGCCGTCGTCAGTGGCGATCGGCGCAACGACTTCTACAACAATAACGGTTACGGGAACGAACTTTATTCCGACGTCGACTGTTCAGGTGAGTGGGGCAGCACGCACCACAACCTATGTGAGCGCGACTCAAGTGACGTTCCAGCTCACGGTGGCGGATCAGGCGACGACTCAACTGATTCCTGTAACGGTTGTGAACCCGACGCCAGGGGGCGGATCGTCCCTTGCAGCTACGCTCACTGTCGCTAACGCAGCGCCGGGGACGAGCATAGCGCTTGCACCCAACAGTGTGACTGCGGGCACCACCACACCTACCATTGTGACGGTCACCGGGACGAATTTTGTCTCATCGTCATCGGTTCAAGTAAACGGCGTTGCTCGTTCGACAACCTTTGTAAGCGCTACTCAATTGACCTTCCAACTCACGGTGAGTGACGAGGCGACCGCGCAGGTTCTTCCGGTAACGGTCACGAGTCCGGGACCGGGCGGCGGAACATCGGGAAGCGCGAACGTCACTATCAATAACCCTGCACCCACGATTTCGCAAGCTCTGCCGACAACAGTGGTGCTTGGGGCGGTTTCACCGGTCGTTGCGCTGGTGGGTACGGGCTTTGTCCCCACTACGGTGATCGACGTGAACGGCCAGGCGCGGTCGACGGTTTACGTGAGCGCGACGCAAGTTGAGGTCACATTGACGGCAGCCGATGTGGCAGCTACGGGTAGCCTGTCGTTGACTGCGGTGAATGGGACTCCTGGAGGGGGAACATCGCCGGCTACAACGGTTGCGGTCAACAATCCAGCTCCCGGGCCTATTAGTCTTTCGCCTTCGATGGTGGCAACGGGAGCCACGACTCCCACTACGATAACGGTTTCGGGAACGCACTTCATTCCAGCGTCCACGATTCAACTGGGCGGATTTGCATCCTCGGTCACTGCAGTTGCTGTCCCGACGACGTATGTGAGTTCGACGCAGTTGACTTTTGCTCTCACAGTGACTCAACAATTGACGGCACAACAGTTCATTGTGAGCGTGGTGAATCCGGCTCCGGGTGGCGGCACTTTCAGCGGTGGAGTCCTCACTGTCTATCAGCAAATGCCGACGCCGGTGATTACTCAGGTTTCGCCAACGCAATTTCTGGTTGGAACTGGCGGCACGACAATCACTGTGTCGGGTACGAATCTGTTCCCGCAAAGCGGCTCAACTGTCACGTCCTCGACCTCGAATCCAACCGTTTTATGGAACGGCACCGCCCTGACGAACGTGGAGGAATGCACGGGCTGCAGCGGCTACCCATACACCGGAGAATCGTTAATCGCTACGGTTCCCGCCAGCTTGCTGACAGCCACGGGCACAGCAACCATTACCGTGAACAATCCCGAGTCGAGCTCATCCTTATCGAACGCACTGACAGTGACAATTGCGAATCCCCCCGTACCTATCCTGACGTCAATCTCACCAAACTCGGGACCAGTCAACACAACCGCGACTGTGACGCTGAATGGAACAGGTTTTGCGCCGGACTCGACGGTGGTGGTGAATGGGACGAACATCCCGACCACGTATATAAGTTCGACGCAACTCTACGCTACGATACCGGCTTCTGACCTCGCGTCGCCGGGCACTGTGAACTTGACTGTGACCACGGCGCCGCCCGGTGGAGGGACTTCCGCGGCGCTGCCTTTCACGGCCTACAATCCTCCCGCGCCCACGATCACTCAGCTCTATCCTGCAGGCAGTCCGATGAATACGACCACGCCGGTGACGATTTATGGAACCGGATTCGCCGCCAACTCCACTGTTGCCCTGAACGGCAATGCCATCTCCTCGCAGTTCGTGAATTCTACTCAGTTGACGGTGACAATCCTGGCTTCGGCCATTGCGGTACCGGGAAATGTCAACCTCACGGTCACCACCCCTTCTCCCGGAGGAGGAGCGTCTGCACCGGTTCCGTTCACCGCGTACATAAGCATCACGAACAACGATATCGTCTATAACCCAACCGATGGCTTGATCTATGCTTCTGTGCCGGGCACCGTCGCCGGCATTGGAAATTCAGTGGTTGGCCTCGATCCCGTCACCGGGAATGTAACGCGCCAGATTTGGGTAGGCAGCAATCCGAACAAGGTTGCGCTTTCGACGGACGGAACCCAACTCTTCGTCGGCCTCGATGGCGCTGGTGCAGTGGCGCAGGTCAATCTGAGCGCGGGCACCGTGGTCTCGCAGTTCTCCGTAGGAACCTCAAACTACAACGGAATCATTACTGCCTTGTACCTGGCCACAGTTCCTGGACTGCCGAATTCCGTGGCGGTGACCAATTCGAATAACGTTCTGACTATTTACGATTCCGGCATAGCCCGCGCCAATAACTCGTCCTCGGTCGGATATAACTACTACGGGCCGATCTGTTTCGGTTCCTCTGCCTCCACAATGTATGTGGCCAACTACGGCATCTACGTGCTGACCGTGGGCCCCTCGGGCTTCACGGCCGGAAGCACGCTTTACACGTCCAATACCGGCAATACTGTGAATTCGTGTCAGTATGATAGTGGTCAGATTTACCTGCCCGATGGGGTGGTTGTGAGTGCGGTGACCGGCAAGGAGCTTGGCACGTTCTATGCAACCGCCAGCACGGCGGCCACGGGACCCATCGTTTCCGATTCAACTTTGGGGCTGGCCTTTGTCGCGAGTGGATCGTACACGTTGAACGGCAATCAAGTTCTTGCCTTTAGCGAAAGCACCTTTAATCCGACGGGCAGCATCGTTGTCAATGGAGCCAACTCGTCCAACTACCCATCCGGTTTTGAGAAGATTGTGCGCTGGGGGCAAGACGGCGTAGCGCTGAACACGACCACGCAGATCTTCTTGTTCCAGTCGTCAGTGGTTCAGAACCTCTCGTCGTCTCCCGCCGATCTTTCAGCCGCCCTCACCGCACCTGCAACGGCAACTACTGGGACTTCGATTTCGTATGTCGCCGCCGTGAACAATGCGGGGCCCAATCAGGCGCTTGACGCTACGTTGGCGCTCACTTTGGACTCTTCGCTGATTATCAACAGCGTGACACCGAGCCAGGGCACTTGCGGAACCGGGAACACTTTCTCCTGCGATCTGGGAAATCTGGCAAGCGGGTCGAGTGCGACTGTGACCGTGAGTGCGACTCCGACCACCTCCGGAACAATCGCGGGCACCGCTTCCGTAACTTCCGTCAGCGTCGATCCCACATTGACCAATAATCAGGCGACAACAACCACGACGGTCTCCGGCAGTTTCTACGGCATGGTTCCCTCAGTCTCAGCGATCTCGCCTCCGCTGGTGCAAGCCGGCTCAGGAACATTCACTCTGACGGTGACGGGCAATGGGTTCAACTCCGCTTCAACTGTCAACCTCAACGGGACTGCTCTCTCCACGGAATACATGAGTGCCACGGAACTGACGGCAGCCGTGAACGCCTCAGCGATCACCAACTACGGATGGGCACCGGTGACGGTCACCAATCCATCTCCGGGCGGCGGCACCTCAGCAGTTGCGCCGCTGACAATCTACGGGGTGGTAGACGTGCCTGCAAACTCAATCATCTTCGATCCCTTTTCGCAGCAGATCTATGCCAGCCTGCCCAGCGCCGCAACTACGCTGACGGGAAACTCGATCGTGGCCATCAATCCGTTTACTGCCGCTGTGGGCACGCCGGTGCTGGTCGGCAGTGAGCCAAACCCACTCGCTGAAACCTCCGATGGCGAGTACCTCTATGTGGGACTGACCGGAAGCGATAGCCTGGCCAAGTTCGACCTCATCCATCAGCAGCTGGTGGCAACCTTCCCGCTGTCGATCTCGCAGTATGGATCGACCAGCAACGTCGCAGCTACGGCGCTGGCAGCCATGCCGGGAACTGACGCAACCCTGGCAATCTTTACTTCCTCACCCTACGGATCCACCGGAATCTACGACATTTCCGGGAGCGCGGGAGCATTTCGCACCAGTCTCGCGAGTGGGACTGGACCGGTATTCGCGGACCCGACGCACCTCTACACCTCGACAGGATCCGGAATATATCGCTATAGCGTGGGCTCAACCGGAGCAACCTTGATCGACCAAACTTCGCTTAACGGATTTGGAGTTGGGGGCTCGTTTGAACTGGCGGACGGGATCGCATACGGAGGCAATGGAGGAATCGCCAATCCTTCCACCACGCCGCCATCGCAAATCGCTACCCTGCCCCTGATTGACTTCTATGGTTCGGGCGACATCGGCTATGCGGATGGATCTCTTCCGGATCCCTCAACACAAAAAGACTTTCTCATGATGGTGAATGACGCAGGAACCTGGGCCTTCGGGCTGGTGAGGTACAGCACCGCCGACTACCTTCCCGAGGCATCGTTGACGATGCCCGCGTCGAATTCCTCCGTCTATACCTCCTGGTCCATGCTGCGATTTGGACAGGATGGAATTGCCTTGCTGTCAACGGGCAACTCCGAAATCAACAGTGGAGCGGTTACGCAGATACTGCTGCTGAGCGGGCCGTTTGTAACACCCCAGTTGCTAACCACCAATACGGCCGCCGCACTGACATCGAGCTCTGAAACGGCAATCACGCATGGCGCAGGCAATGCGCTGCTCACCCTGACCGGATCGAACTTTGTTTCGGGCGTAGCAGTGACCTGGAACGGTAGTTATCGCACAACCACAATTGTGGATGCAACGCATGTGACGGTGGCGATTCCGGCCGGCGATCTGGCGAGCGCGGGGAGCGGATCGCTGGTGGCAACCAACCCGGGGGCACCGGCGTCGAACGCGCTGATTGTGACAATCAACTAATAAGTGGATAGGCAAGGCTGGCGGCACCGACTCTTCGCATTGGGAAGAGCCGGTGTTTTGTGCGCCCAGCATGGGCGCACTCTTACGGGTGCAAGTCCCGTCACAAACTGGTCATGGTGAGTGAAGTGAAGCGCAACTGGATGAGGGCGACCGATTGTGGGGAGGAAGCGTGGATCGAAGCTGCGGGCCGATGAACAAGAACCGGATAGAAGGCGGTGCCGAACAGGGCGAGCGGGCAAATGGCCGCGAAGCTCTTGTGACCAAGGTTCGGTGGCGTAGATCCGGCGGTTGTGCAGTGAAGGAGTGCGTTCTTACCTGGGGAGATCTCGCCTCATGCCTGAAAGGGCGACGATGCAAATCGGAGCGAGAAGTCAGCCGAGGCCGTAGTAGTTTTCCTGCAAGGTAGACGAAGGGCCAAACGAGAAGGAGTGGAATCCGGCATGACGATGTGGAGGGCAATGCGTCAGATGTCCGCGCCAGCGGAGCGGTCCGGCAGCAGGCAGGGTGAAGCCCTGTCTGAACCGGGCAGTGACGAAGCCCTCTGCCCGCGTCTTGAAGCGGAAGACACAGGGCCGGGACTGCTTGGCGCAGTTCTGGCCAGAGCGAACATGCAACAGGCAATGAAGCGGGTTCGCTCCAACCGGGGCGCAGCCGGAATCGACGGTCTTGGGATCGACGAGACGGCGGAGCGTCTGGTGTGGGAGTGGCCTGCTGTGCGCGAACAACTGTTGCGTGGGACGTACCGGCCTCAGCCGGTGCGACGGGTAATGATCCCGAAGCCGGATGGAGGCCAGCGTGAGCTTGGCATCCCGACGGTGACGGATCGATTGATACAGCAGGCCCTGTTACAGGTACTGCAACCCCTGCTTGATCCAACGTTTAGCCAGCACAGCTACGGGTTCCGTCCGGGCCGCAGTGCGCATCAAGCCGTTCAGGCGGCTCAAGCGTATGTGCAGTCGGGACGGCGCGTGGTTGTGGACGTGGACCTGGAGAAGTTCTTTGACCGGGTCAACCACGACATCCTGATCGACCGTTTGCGGAAGCGGGTGCGCGATGGCGGAGTGATCCGTCTGGTGCGGGCGTATCTGACGAGCGGGATCATGGACGGCGGGGTGTTTCAGGAGCGGGAGCAGGGAACGCCGCAAGGCGGACCGCTGTCTCCGCTGCTGGCCAACGTCTTGCTGGATGAGGTGGACAAGCAACTGGAACGACTGGGCCACTGCTTCGTGCGCTATGCCGACGATGCAAACGTGTATGTTCGCAGCCGTCGCGCAGGCCAGCGGGTGATGGTGCAGTTGCGGAAACTCTATGGACGATTGCGTCTTACGGTGAATGGAGCCAAGAGCGCGGTGGCCAGCGTGTTTCAGCGTAAGTTCCTGGGTTACAGCTTCTGGGTGGCCGCGGGCGGCAAGGTCAAGCGCCGCGTGGCCACGAAGGCGATGGCGACGTTCAAGCAACGGGTGAGGCAACTGACTCGTCGCTCGGGCGGACGCAGCCTTGAACAGGTAGTGGAACGGCTACGCAGCTATGTGCTGGGATGGAAGGCGTATTTTCGGTTGGCGGAGACTCCGAAGGTCTGGAAGGAACTGGATCAATGGATACGCCATCGGATGCGAGCCATCCAACTGAAGCAATGGCGGCGTGGCACGACCGCATATCGAGAACTTATGGCACGAGGGGCAAGTCCAGACGTTGCATGCATGGCGGCGGGAAACTACCGCCGTCTGTGGCGGAACAGTGGACAGGCGCTGAATGCGGCTCTCGGTATAAGCTGGGCCGATCAGTTAGGAATCCCGCGTCTCTGTTGACCTCAACTTCTCGAACCGCCGGATGCGGACCCGCTTGTCCGGTGGTGTGGGAGGGGAGAGCGGTTATCCGCTCCCCCTATGCCGATTTGTGCGCTGTGGGGGAAGGAATGGATTGCAGTGCCAAAGGAGTAAGCCGGTCCGGGCCATTACACTTCGCGTGTTGAATGTTGCCAAGAGCAGGTGTCAAATATCGAGACCTGGAGTGTCACAATCGCAGTTTCCGGGGCGGATCGTCGGCGGCCCGGAAGTGGTCTTGAAGTTAGCAGTTGTTGTGACCCAGCGGACATTTTCGAAGAGGGCTGCTCTGTATCCAGCAGAGAAGAGACGTACAATTCGCTCGTGAACAAACCTACTGACTTGGGAGTCTGCCTCCGGCCACCTATCCCGGAGATTGCCGATGCTGCTGGTCTTTTGAATAATGCGTGAACCGCTCACATCGACGGAAGGTTTGGGGAAGCGGCAAGCCTGATAAAAAGGGCTAATAGGCCCGCAATTATGGAATGGGCGAAGTCGATGGTCGGAAAGAAGTCGGAATACAACACACCGCGATTACGGCTCGAATCGCGCTCAGTAATTCCTGTAGCAGAACGGGAAAAGATGCGAATGCCCTCACCTGAGGGCATTCGCAGGCTGCATCTACGTTTTGGCGATCACTGCTGCTTTTGCGGGATTCCCGTCATCCGCAAGCAAGACCGAGAACGACTCGTCCTTCTCTACCCCGATTCTGTACTGTGGGGCAGTGGGGAGTACACCAGACATGGCGCAATTTACGCAATGAGCGCTCAATATGACCATATTGTTCCCCATTCTAGAGGAGGACAGAGTGACGTTGGAAACCTTGTGCTGACCTGCCTTCCCTGTAATTGTGGTCGCAACGATAACACGCTAGAGGAAATGGGCCTCCTCGACCCCAGAAAGCGCCAACCCATTGAATGCGTCTTTTCAGGTTGGGACGGTCTTGAGCGACTTCTACTGTAATTCGCTAGTCCGCACATTGGTTTTTTCTGGTTTTTCACGGATGGACGGCTCCTCGGGGCAAATCTATCGCTGAAGAGGTACTTCCGGCTCCATGGATGCGACCTTTGGAAAGAGATGGAGATGAACATGCCGCAAACGCTCAGCAGGTAAACGCAAACGGATTCTGACGAGCAAATGGCGGTTCAACAGATGACGGTCGATGCCATTTTCGGAGCGGCCGGAACGGCAATTCAGTAGGCTTTGGGTGATTCTTGGGTGAGATGAAATGGCTTCGGAAGCCCTAAACCATTGATAGATATAGCACGACTGAATCTATAATATGGTAGGCACGACTGGACTCGAACCAGCGACCTCTTCCGTGTCAAGGAAGCGCTCTAACCAACTGAGCTACGCGCCTGCAACGCAATATTTTGTAGTTTATCAGGATAAGGGCCTCAAGGAAAGAAGGGGTGCGGCGGGGTTGCCGCTTGTTGTACCATCGTTCACTGACGAAGGACAGCTTTCTGCCAAGTTCGCCGCGCCTGTTATCCCCGGATTGGGGGGCGCTCCCCGGTCGCGCTGTGCGTCGTCCGCAGGCGACAAGAAGCTGCCATGGCTGATGATTCGAACTCCCGACAGAATCCGTTCCGCACTGCGCCCAACCTGCTGACGCTGCTGCGCATTTGCCTGGCTCCGTTTCTTGTCGCGGCTATCCTGGAGAGCCACTATAAGCTGGGCTTTGCCCTGTTTGTGGCGGCTGGATTGACGGATGCGCTGGATGGAACCCTAGCGCGGCTGTTGAAGCAGCGCAGTGTCCTGGGCCAATACCTTGATCCTGTGGCCGACAAGTTGCTTCTCAGTACCCTTTTCGTCGTGCTTACCCACATGGGGCTTATTCCAACCACGGTCACGGTCATGGTCTTCGGCCGGGACGTAGGGATCCTGACGGTGGCGGCGATTCTTTATGCCGCGGTCGGGCGGCGGGAGTTCGCCCCCAGCCTGCTGGGCAAAGCCAATACAGCAGTCCAGGTGGGCGCAGTAGGGGTGGTGCTGCTGCAGCAACTGATAGCGGCCTGGTGGATAACCGACCTGCGCACGATCATGCTTGACGCGACGATGGTGCTGACCGTCGCGTCCGGGTTTCACTATGCATGGATCGCGGCACGGCGCGGGGGAACCCACCACGCTGGCAACGGGCATGGCCCCGCGGATGCGGCCTGAGCGAGCTGGCTTGGGAGCCGGTGCTTAAAGTTCGTTCTGGGCTTCCTCGGTTTCGACGGTTTCTTCAATCTCCATATCGCGGAACTCATCGGAGTCAAAGACCTCGCCACACTCCAGGCACTCGACAAACTCAGCGTCTTCGTGCCGGGAAACGATTCGTACCCTGGGGTGTTTGCAGATGGTGGCCATCGCTTCTGGATCAGGTTGGATGAAGTACTCTTTCCGCCAGATTGTAGCGGTCTTTTCCGTAATTGAAAACGGATATTTGTTGAATTTTTAGGCAACGGCTCAGATTTCTTTGCCATTGCCGAAACGATTCGGATCGGCACTTGAAATCCCGACAGATTTGGTCGTATACTAAACACGGACCGAAGAAGTCGGATATTCAATGCTCAAGCTGACAAAGAAGGCCGATTATGGGTTGATGGCGCTCAAGTTTCTGGCCGAGCACCCGGAGACGCCTGCGCTGAGCGCGAAGGATGTGGCCGACGCTTACGGAATTCCCGCGCAGTTGCTGGCCAAGATTCTGCAGTTGCTGACCAAACAGGGTCTGTTGCGTTCTCATGCCGGGATGAACGGGGGCTACGCGCTGGCCAGGGATGCGCGCCAGATCTCGGCCTATGAAGTGATTCTGGCCATTGACGGGCCGTTTTTTATCACCTCGTGCACCAAGGGCACAAAAAGCTGCGAGCTGACGCCGAGTTGCACCATCAAGGAACCGCTGGCGCGGGTGAACGACACGATTGCCGGTGTGCTGAAGAGCATCAGCATTCAGGATCTGGCGGAGCACGAACAGCCCGCCGCACGGGCGCAGCAACCGCATGGATTAGTTTCTCTGACTGTGTGACCGATTTATTTTGTAACGATTTTTCCTCCGCGATGAGTGGAGCAGAGCAGTAAAGAGGATGGAGAACAGGATGAGCACGGTAACCAGCCAAGTGGAAGTGCCGGCAGGAGTAACCCTGCCAATTTATATGGATAATCACGCCACCAGCCCCATGGATCCCCGGGTGCTGGAGGCGATGCTGCCTTACTTCACGACCAAGTTCGGCAACGCGGCGAGCCGCAACCACTCGTTTGGCTGGGATGCCGAGCAGGCCGTGGAGATTGCGCGCGAGCAGATTGCCAAGCTGATCGGCGCAACTGCGAAAGAGATCATCTTTACTTCAGGCGCCACCGAGAGCAACAACCTGGCACTCAAGGGCATCGCGGAGATGTACCGCGAGCGCGGCAACCACATCATTACCCAGGTGACCGAGCACAAAGCGATTTTGGACACCTGCAAGCGGCTGGAGAAGAACGGTTATCGCGTCACCTATCTGCCGGTGAAGGCGGACGGCCTGATCGACATTGAAGACCTGAAGCGCGCCATGGACGACAAGACGATCCTGGTTTCGATCATGGCGGCGAACAACGAGATCGGCGTGCTGCAGCCGATTCGCGAAATCGGCAAGCTCTGTCATGAGAAGGGCGTCATCTTCCATACCGATGCGGTGCAGATTGTCGGCAAAGTGCCGTTCAACGTCATCGCAGACAATGTCGATGTGGCTTCGATCTCCGGCCACAAGATCTACGGGCCCAAGGGCGTTGGCGCACTGTATGTTCGCCGGCGCAACCCGCGGGTGCAAATTGCCGCACAGATTGACGGTGGCGGGCACGAGCGCGGCATGCGGTCTGGAACACTGAACGTCCCGGGCATTGTGGGTCTGGGCAAGGCTTGCGAGATTGCGTACCAGGAGATGGATGCGGAAGCGGCGTATCTACGCGGATTGCGGGATCGCCTGAAGGACAAGCTCGAGTCGGAGCTTGACTACATCCACATCAATGGATCGTGGGAGCATCGTTTGCCCGGCAACCTGAACGTGAGTTTTGTATATGTCGAAGGCGAATCTTTGCTGATGGGCATTAACGACGTTGCCGTATCCAGCGGTTCGGCCTGCACCTCGGCCACGCTTGAGCCATCGTATGTATTGAAGGCGCTGGGACTGGGCGACGATGTGGCACATAGCTCGATTCGATTTGGTCTGGGCCGCTTCAACACCCAGGCGGAAGTGGACTACGTGGCCGCCAAGGTGATTGAGATTGTGAAGCACCTGCGCCTGCTTTCGCCGCTTTACGAGATGGTGCTGGAAGGCATCGATCTGACCAAGATTCAGTGGGCGGCACACTAGAACAGTGGTCAGTGATCAGTTTTCAGTGGTCAGTACCGATGAACCCTGAGACTGACAACTGACATCTGATAACTGACAACTTTTACGCGGCTTCCCCGCAGAGGAGACGGACCATGGCATACAGCGACAAGGTAATTGACCACTACAACAACCCGCGCAACGTGGGCCAACTCGACAAGAGCTCAACCGAAGTGGGCACCGGTTTGGTAGGCGCTCCGGAATGCGGCGACGTGATGCGTCTGCAAATCCGCGTGAACCCTGAGACGCAGGTAATTGAAGAAGCCAAGTTCAAGACCTTCGGGTGCGGCTCGGCTATTGCCAGCTCTTCGCTGGCCACCGAGTGGATCAAGGGCAAGACCGTCAGCGACGCGCTCGAGATCAAGAACACCGACATTGTGAAGGAGCTTTCGCTTCCTCCGGTGAAGATTCACTGTTCCGTGCTTGCCGAGGACGCGATTCGCGCGGCCATCGGTGACTGGAAGAAAAAGAATGGCGTTGCGGAAACGGCAGATGCCGCGGCCGTAGCGCACTAAGAGGCTTCCCCTTTCCTTAGCGGGGTCGTGGCTGTTCATCGCCGCGGCCCCGGGCTCGAAGGGGAATTGCAAGTGAAAAGGCAAGTATGTCGAATATGGTCAGTATCGAATCGAAGCCCGCGCAGGGAGCCTTTGCTGCCCCGCCGCAGCCCACTGCCGCGCCCAAGTTGGCGGCAGGCGCAGCCGGCCAGAGCGCAGGAGGCCTGCAGGTGACCGAACGTGCGGTCAAGCGCATTCGCGTGGCCATGGCCAAAGAAGGCGTGTCGCCCGAAGAAGGCGGATTGCGCCTCGGCGTTATGGGCGGCGGTTGCTCGGGGCTTTCCTATTCCATCAAGTTTGATTCGCAGCCCCGTGAGCGCGACCGCATCTACGAGTTTGACGGTGTGCGGGTTTTCGTCGATCCGAAGTCATTCTTGTATCTGCACGGCATGACGCTGGACTATGAAGAGACGCTGATGCGGCAGGGTTTCAACTTCATCAATCCGAACTCTACACATTCCTGTGGCTGCGGTTCATCGTTCTCCTAGCCTGGTTCGGATCAAATCTATGCTGAAAGTCCTGGATTCCGCGGTTCCTATTGCCTGTTGGTCCTGTTCTATTGGGCACAACGACGTCACCCTGTTTTGCCCTCATTGCAGCAAGATTCAACCTCCTCCGGGTGGCGACTTCTTTTCAGTATTCGGCCTTGAACCGCGGCTCAATCTTGATTTGCCAGCGCTGGAAACTGAATTCCACCGCCTCAGCCGAAGAGTGCATCCCGATCGTTTTGCACGCGCAGGCGAGAACGAGCGCGAGTGGAGCCTGGCAGACACGGCTCTGTTGAACGATGCTTACCGCACGCTCAAAGATCCCATCCATCGCACGGAATATCTGCTCAAGCTGGAAGGCGCGGAGATTGGCGAAGAGCATGCCGGCTGGGAGCCAGTCGAGGCCCGAAAAGGTCAGAAGGATCCGTCCAGAGTTCCCGCCGATCTGCTGGAAGAAGTCTTCGAACTGAACATGCAGCTTGAAGAGATGCGCACGGCCCGCAAGATGGGCGAGACCGATCCAATTTTGCAGGCCGACATGGAACAGGCCAAGAAAAAATTTGAAGGCCTGCTTGGCGATGTGGATGATGATCTCCACGGTCAATGGCAGGTGTGGGACGAGGGCGATGCAGCCGTGCGGCTGGCCGCGCAAACTACGATGGTGGCCCTGCTCGATCGGCGGCGCTACCTCAGCAACCTGGTCCGCGATGTGACCGAAACTCTGGGAGCTTAAAAGAAGAGCATGGCGGAATCTAACTCGACAGGCCGCGTTGTTGGCATCGATCTCGGCACAACTAATTCCCTGGTCGCCTATATGGAAGGCGATGCGCCGGTGGTCATTCCCGGCGTCGACGGATCGAACCTTGTTCCGTCGGTAGTTGCGCTTGATCCCGTGCCCGCAGGCGGCGGACGGTCTACAGTTACCGTGGGAAACACCGCGCGCAAGGCGCTGATTGAGACGCCGGATCGCGTCATCTATTCCGTCAAGCGCCTCATGGGCCGCGGGCTTGAAGAAATTCAGGATGAGTTGAAGCTGTTTCCGTTTCGGCTTGCGGACGATGTGGAAGCGGGCGAGGTTCCGCGCATCACATTGGGCGAACTACGCTTTACCCCTCCCGAGATTTCCGCCTACATTCTGCGCCAGCTCAAGCGCAATGCGGAGCGCTTCTTCGGCTCGCCTGTTACTCAAGCCGTCATCACCGTGCCAGCCTACTTCAACGATGCGCAACGCCAGGCCACCAAAGACGCCGGGCGCATGGCTGGCCTGGAAGTGTTGCGCCTGGTGAATGAGCCCACTGCGGCCGCGCTTGCATACGGACTTGATCGCGCCAAGGAAGGTACCATCGCCGTCTACGATCTGGGCGGCGGTACGTTTGACATCTCCATCCTCAAACTGCGCGACGGCATCTTCGAAGTGCAGTCGACCAATGGCGACACGCACCTCGGCGGCGACGACATTGACAACCTGCTGACTGCCATTGCGCTCGACGAAATTCATGCCGAGCACGGGGTGGATTTGCGCGGACATCCGAGTGCTGTGCAGGCGTTGCGCAAAGCCGCCATCGAAGCGAAGATCAGCTTGTCCACGGAAGAAGTGGCAAAGTTCGATATCGAACTGCCCAACGGCGACCGCTATCAGCGCGAGATTCCCCGCGCGGTGTTCGAATTATTGATTGAGCCGGTGCTTGAACGCACGGCCGGCCCTTGCAAGCAGGCTCTCACCGATGCGGGTATTACCCCTGAGCAGAT